>Ga0208715_1000151_pt1 | contig 24454 bp, 22 predicted proteins | sample NGESurshal092012_3_FD_184473 | JGI IMG/M metagenome (GOLD analysis project Ga0208715, IMG submission 184473) | Arctic peat soil microbial communities from Barrow, Alaska - NGEE Surface sample 210 shallow-092012 (SPAdes) | ecosystem: Environmental > Terrestrial > Soil > Wetlands > Peat ... | reverse complement strand
TGGCATCGGCTGCTCGCCCAGTCCGTAGTAACGAGTGGCTGGCAGATCGCGGAGAACGTGAGCGAGCCTGCCCTGCCACACGCCCGCGCCAAACGATTCGGCGAGAAGCTCATGTCCTACACTGTCGGTGACACTCAGGCGGACTGGATGCCGCGCTACGCGCACGACCAATCCCTCAGCGTAAACGAGGACGGTATCACCCGCCTCATGAACGACAGCGGTACCCAGTCGGGGTGCGGAGTCGCCCGTCGCCAGGGAGTGTGGCGTCGGGAACGAGGGAGTCCCGTCGGAAAAGCGCACGCGAATTCGCGCCCCAATGCCCGCTATCGCTTCGACCATCACCGCGCCGTGTTCGGCGCGTATCATGATGCCGCCGGGAACGCGGTCGTACCCGCGTGAATTGCCCAGGAAGGTGTAGGCGGCCTGCTGCGCCAGGAGTCCACCCGGTGGGAGGGCAACCGATGTCGCGTTTGCCTGCGCCGCTAGAGGCTGGTGCGCCACCATCGCGAGCGCGAGAAATGCCGCGGCTTTCCTCAACGTCGCAACTACCGGTAAGCTGCGCAATGTGATGAATCTGTGATGTTCTAGCGGTCGCATCAAAGGAGCCGCTTCGGCTCGGTGCGCAGCTCCTCGTCAACGCGAGTGCCCGACGCACGGCTCTGCGGCGAGGCGCTCGGCTCGACACGGGGTGGGCTGGCGATTTCGTTCACGCCCTCATGGATGTTTTTCTTGAACTCTCGGATGCCCTTGCCCATGGAGCCCGCGATCTCGGGGATCCGTTTGGCTCCGAAGAGAAGCAGGACGACCACCAAAACCATCAGGAGGTGCGCAAGGCTCAGATTTTCAAACATGACGGCGGACCTTCGAAGTGAGTGGCAGGGACCTTCAATCTAGGACCCCGAAGCTTACGCCTCAATACGTGCCTTACGTGAGCGGATCTATTTACGTCGTCCTTCCGCCCACTTCAGGATTACTCGACCGCTAGCTTTACCGGATGGTGCGTCGTGCCCTGTTAGTCGCGACCGTGGCAACACTCGGCGCTTGCAGTCGTGGAGCGTATGCGCCTCCGGTTCCGAATCCGGCAACTTTCGGCGCGGACAGTGCCACCTGGGCGCTCGCGAAGTCCGTGGCCCCGGTGCTCTACCTCCAGCGTGATGAGCCCTTTCCGCTCGATCGCGTCGTTGCTGTCGTTCATCCAACCGAGCCGGTCATCGCCTATCATCTTCTCTGGCGACACGACGTGAACGGCCAGTGGCTGCCGTGGGCGAAGCCTTCGGACGAAGAAGTGGTGTATGTGGGCTATGATCCCAACACCCACGCGCCGACCGAAATATGGACTTATTGGCACGGCACGTTGCTGCACACGCTCTGGCTGAATCGCGGCCCGCCCGAGATCGACGTTCAGTGGGGCAAGCACGGGTCTCTTCCGAGGGGAATCGACACGAAGGACCTGCCCTCGGATAAGAGCTTGCGATCGTTTTACGTCTACGAGTTCCTCCTCATTCCCGACATTCTCCTCGGCAAGGTCGCACACGGCGGACCGGCTGGTTTCTTTCACAGCTTCCGCCGGTACAGCGATTTTTCCAAGGTAGTGCCGGTCGCCGATAAGCTCGATCTCGTGGTCAAAACCGATGATCCGCGGCCCGCGCTCCACGCGGTGTTTGGCCGGTCGTACTCGGACAAGCGGTGGTGGCCCTAATGGTCACGTTCCTCACTGGCAAGGTCAACGCGCTTGTCGCCGACGCGAGCCTAAGGCTCAGAAGAAGATTCCCGGCGGTAAAACGGCTTGACACCATCCGAGCCTCGGGGATAAAACAGACGATGGGCTTCCCTCCCCCTGAGCTTCAGTAAAAGGCCTCCATGCGTCGTCTCTGCCTCTTCTCGATAGTTGTCAGCGCGATTTTCGCGGGCCTCATCGGTGCCCATCGCGCTCCTTCACAACGCGTCACGATTGACACAGGTACTCTGGAAGGAATCATCGATTCCGCCACCGGAGTGACGGTATTTCGCGGCATTCCCTACGCCGCACCTCCGGTCGGCGAGTTGCGTTGGAGGCCGCCGCAACCGCCGACGCATTGGACTGGTGTGCGCCCCTCAAGTCAGCTCGGTCACAACTGCATGCAGCACCAGCCGTACGGCGACATCGATCCGTTCGCCGCTGGCGTCTCTGAGGACTGCCTCAATCTCAACGTCTGGACGAGCTCGCTGGACGCAAACGCGCCTCGGCGCCCAGTGATGGTATGGATTCACGGCGGCGGTTTCTTCGCCGGATTCGGCGGCGAAGAACGCCACAACGGGGCGCCCCTCGCGAAAAAGGGCGCGGTCGTCGTCACGCTCAACTATCGGCTCGGACCCTTCGGCTTCCTCGCGCATGCCTCACTCGCCGCCGAGTCCCCACATCACGCCGCCGGGAACTACGGGCTCCTCGACCAGATCGCCGCATTGCAGTGGGTGCAACGCAACATCGCCCGCTTCGGTGGCGATCCGTCGCGCGTGACGATCTTCGGCGAATCGGCCGGAGGATTCAGCGTCGGCTCGCTCATCGCGTCGCCATTGGCGAAAGGACTTTTTCAGCGCGCGATTCTGGAGAGCGGTACCGGGGTCGGCGCCGGCGTCGCTTCGCGAGACGACGCGCGAGCCGTCGCGTTCCGCTTCGCTGACTCGCTGGGCGTGCACGGAGTTCGCGCGGACGCGGCCGCGCACCTTCGCGCACTCAATCCGGACACCGTACTCGCCGCCTCACTGCATCTTGGCCCGCCCGGTGCGCCGATGTTCTATCCGGTCGTCGATGGATGGGTGCTGCCGCACGCCGTCGATTCAACCCTGGCGAGCGGCAAGGCGAACCTCGTCCCCGTCATCGCCGGCACGAATCGCGACGAGGGTGACGAGTGGATGGGCGCGCCGACGCGCACGTTCGCTCGTCTCATGCGCGCGCGGGGAGTGCCGACGTACGTGTACATGTTCTCGCGCGTGGGCGACGACAGCGCGAACCGCGCGCGCGGCGCGTACCACAGCGCGGAAATCACCTTCGTGTTCGGACGACCGCATCCGTTGCAGCCGAGCGCTGGGTCGACGCCATACGACTCGACGCTGGCCGAGGCAATGAGCGACTACTGGGTCGCGTTCGCCACGAGTGGCAATCCCAATGGTCCACCAACCGCTGGAAAGTTGCCGCGTTGGCCACGCTACGATTCCAGGACGGATGCGTTGCTCGAGCTGGGGCCCGAGATTCGACCGCGCACGCTGGTCAAGCGCGCGGTCTACGATTCACTCGATGCCGTCGCTCGATCGCGGGGACGCCTTCGCCCGCGTTAGCATCCTGAGCGAGGCAAATGGGTACTGACGTCTCATTTCGCGAGACGCTTCAGCGCACGCAGGATCACAACGTCGTCTTCATCCTTGCCGCGGCCAGTGGCTTCCTTGGACCGGATGATGTCGTCGAGCGACGCCGCCAGAAAGTGCACACCAAACGCCTCGAATTTCTCGGCACCGCTGGCCAGGTCTTCGTAGCCTTTGGTGCCTGACGGCATGAAGGCGATGCCGAGGCGGCCCGCATTCGTCACCAGGTTCCACATCGTCGCGCGCGCGAGGGCGGCGGCGGAGCGATCGAAGTGAAGTCCCTCGGGAACTGATTCGGTGTAGACTCTGGCGTCGAGATCCTTGAGTGCGGCCGCCAGATGCTCGAGGTTTTTCTTGTCGCTGGCCGGCGTGATGTCAGCGTCAGCGGTGAGCCGGGGAAAGCCATGGAGCCGTGCCGCGAGCGCGCCGATCAGTACGAATCGGACGCGATGGCGGCTCAGCGTGCGAATCATTTTCTCCGGGTCGAACGGCGCGACGTCAGACACGCCGGGCGGCGGCGATGAAACGGCTCACCTGGCCGGCTTCGCGCAGCCGCTCCTCGGGGGTGAGGCGCAGTATCCGCGGCACATCATCGAGGAGAGCGGGATCGACGTGAATTCTTTTGAGACCCGCGGACAGGACGAACCCGGCCGCCTGGAGGAGTCGGCTCAGCGTCGCCCAGGATGGGCTGGTGTCGCCAAGCTCGATACGCGCGACGACGGACTGAGCGGTGCGGGCCTTTCGGGCCAGCTCGCGCTGCGACATTCCCGCCCGCTCCCGGGCCAAGGCGAGCAGCTCCGCGGCGGCAACCCTATTCGGCATGTTTCATGATAGCTAATTAGCTATCAGGGCGCAAGAGTAGTGATACCCTCCGCCGTCTCTCGCGCTTGTCCAGATCCAGGCGTATGATGTCCATGGCGCCTCGCGATGTAGTGCGCGCCATACAGTCCAACAACCCCGCAACTTCCGGAGCCCCTGTGAAACGCATCATCCTCGGCTTCGCCCTGCTCGCGCTGCCGCTCACCGCGCGCGCTCAGGACGCCGATTTCATCCGCGCCAATTTCACCAAGAGCGAAGTCCTCATCCCAATGCGCGATGGCGTGCGGTTGTTCACATCCATCTTCACGCCCCGCGACACATCCACGCGCCATCCCATCGTCCTGACGCGCACGCCGTACAGCGTGGCGCCGTACGGGCGCGACAGCGTCCCCCAGGCGGTCGACAATCAGGTCCGCGCCTACATGCATCAGGGGTACATCATCGTCCGGCAGGACGTGCGCGGACGCTACATGTCCGAAGGGGAATTCGCCGACGTGCGTCCCGTCATCGTCGCGCGCAAGTCGAATCGCGACATCGATGAGTCCACCGACACATACGACACCGCCGAGTGGCTGATCCACAATGTGCCCTTCAACAACGGCAACATCGGCGTGCGCGGCACGTCGTACCCGGGGTTCTACTCCTCGATGGCCGCGATCTCGGCGCACCCCGCGATCAAGGCGGTTTCTCCGCAGGCGCCGGTGACCGAGTGGATGAGCGGCGACGACTTCTTTCACAACGGCGCGCTGCTTCTCCCGCACGCGTTCGACTTCTACAGCTCTTTCGGCTGGCCCCGCCCCAGTCCCAAAAGCACGCCGGACCCAGGCTTCGACCACGGCACGCCCGACGGTTACGCGTTCTTCCTGAAACTCGGCGCGCTCTCGAACGTCAATCCGCGCTACTTCCACAATCGCGTCGCCTTCTGGGATTCACTGTCGAGCCATCCGCAGTGGGATTCGTTCTGGGCAGCGCGAAGCGCCAGACCGCATCTGAAGAATCTCAAGGCCGCGATGCTCTGGGTCGGCGGCTGGTTCGACACCGAGAACCAGTGGGGCGCGCTCAACGCGTACGCCGCGGCTGAAAAGCAGAATCCCGGACTCGTCAACCGGCTGGTGATGGGACCGTGGTCCCACGGCCAGTGGAACCGCGGCAGCGGCGACACGCTCGGCGTGCTGGGCTGGGGATCGAAGACGGATGACTTCTTCACCGACAGCATCGAAGTGCCGTTCTTCAATCACTATCTCAAGAACGGACCCGCTCCCCGTGCCTATGAAGCCGCGATGTTCGAGACGGGCACCAACCAGTGGCTCTTCCTCGACAAGTGGCCGCCAGCCAACACGACCAACACCAATCTCTATCTACAGGCTGACGGCCGGCTCGCATTCACCGCGCCCCCTACCGGCGCAAGCTTCGACGAGTACGTCAGCGATCCGGCCAAGCCGGTTCCCTACACCGCCGAGACGAGGCACTGGTACAACCCCGCGTTCATGGACGAAGACCAGCGCTTCGCATCCGAGCGCCCCGACGTGCTGGTGTACGAGACTACAGCCCTTACTCGCGACATGACCATCGCGGGGCCGATCGTCGCGGACTTCGTGGTATCCACGTCGGGCACCGACTGCGACTGGATCGTCAAGCTGATCGATGTCTTCCCCGACACCCTCATGTCATCGGGCACGCGCACGCCGTCGGGCCCGGGGAGTTGGGCGCGGCCGTTGGGGGGCTACGAAATGCTGGTGCGCGGCGACGTGCTGCGCGGGAAGTTCCGTGAGAGCATGTCCGCCCCCAAGCCGTTCGTTCCACGCGCCGCGACGCCGGTCAGGTTCACGCTCAACGATGCGTTCCATACGTTCCGCGCGGGCCACCGTATCATGGTACAGGTGCAGAGCACCTGGTTCCCGATGATCGACCGGAACCCGGGCACGTTCATGAACATCTTCCAGGCGAAGGACGCGGATTTTCATCGCACGACGCAGCGCGTATTCCACTCGGCAGATCGCGCGTCACACGTGGTCCTCCCCGTGATGCCGTAGGAACACCGCGTCAGGATACAGGCCTTTCGAGGGGGCTTCGCGCTCCGGCAGCGACAGCCGCTATGCCGACGGAGGGTTCATTCGCCAAACCTGCGAATGAACCAGGTCTTCACCACCTGTGTCAGAATCGCATAGCCCAGCAGCATGATGGCCAGATACAGCCAGTACCGCGGCGGGAGCGGGACAAACCCGAGCGTGTTTGCCAAGGGCGAAACCGTCAGCCAGGCGCCGACCGCGACGATGATCACTGACGTGAGGATGAGGGGCCAACTCGCCCGGCTTTCGATGAAAGGGATCTTGTTGGTGCGAATGACATGGATGATCAACGTCTGGGTGAAGAGCGACTCCACGAACCAGCCGGTGCGGAACAGAGCCGGGTTGTGCCAGCAGTTGAACAGGTACAGCATCATGAAGAACGTCAGGTAATCGAAGATCGAGCTGATCGGCCCGATGAACAAAATAAAACGCAGGATTTTGCTGATCGTCCACTGGCGCGGCTTGATCAACCACTCAGCGTCCACCTGGTCGGTCGGGATGGTGGTCTGCGAGAAATCGTACAGGAGGTTGTTGGTCAGGACCTGGATCGGCAACATCGGAAGGAAAGGCAGGAACGCGCTCGCCCCCACGACGCTGAACATGTTCCCGAAGTTCGAGCTCGCCGCCATCTTGATGTACTTGACGATGTTGCCGAACACCCGCCGGCCTTCCAGCACGCCCTGCTCCAGTACCAGCAGGCTGTTTTCCAGCAGGATGATGTCGGATGACTCCTTGGCGATGTCCACCGCGCTGTCCACCGAGATGCCCACATCGGCGGCCTTCAAAGCCGGGGCGTCGTTGATGCCATCGCCCATGAACCCCAACACGTGGCCCTTACTTTGGAGCGCGCGGATGATGCGCTCCTTGTGAGCCGGGACCAGCCTGGCAAAGACGCTGGTGACGCTGGCGGCGGCGGCCAGCTCCGTCTCGCTCATCGCCTCGATTTGGGAGCCGAGCAAGAGATGCTCTACCGGCATGCCCACTTCCTTGCAGATGTAGGCGGTGATGATCTCATTGTCGCCGGTCAGGACCTTGACGTCCACGTTCAGGCTGTGAAGCCGCTTCAACGCCTCTGTCGCAGTGTCCTTGGGCGGGTCGAGGAAGGCCAGAAAACCCAGTAGGATCAGGTCCGATTCATCCTTCACCGAATAGACTGGTTCATCCGGGGCATTCGGCATTTTCTTGTACGCCAGGGCGATCACCCGGAAGCCCTGACCGTTGAGATCGTCCGCCAGCTGCCGGCGTTTGGCGTCGTGCTCGGGCAGAACTTCGATGACCTCCCCTTTGACTTCCACCCGGGTGCACAGGCTCATCACTTCATCCACCGCGCCTTTGCAGATCAGCGTGTTCAACCCGGTTTCATCTTCCACCACCACCGACATGCGCCGGCGCACGAAGTCGAAAGGAATCTCGTCGATCTTGCGGTACTGCTCTTTCATCTTCAGGCGTTCTTCCAGCTCCTCGTGGTCGAGAATTGCTTCGTCGAGCAGGTTCTTCAACCCGGTATGGTGGTAGCTGTTCAGGTAGCCGTAATGCAGCACCTTCTCGCTGGGATTGCCGTGCACGTCCAGATGCTTTTCGAGCACGATCTTGCCCTGAGTGAGGGTGCCGGTCTTGTCGGTGCACAGCACGTCCATCGCCCCGAAATTCTGGATGGCGTTCAGGCGTTTGACGATCACTTTCTTGCGCGCCATCGCCAGCGCGCCTTTGGACAGGTTGACGGTCACGATCATGGGCAGCATCTCGGGAGTCAGCCCGACGGCCACTGCCAGGGCAAACAGGAAAGCTTCCAGCCAGTTGTGCTTGCTCAGTCCGTTGATGAGGAAAACTGCCGGGACCATCACGGCGATGAAGCGGATCATCAACCAGGTGAACTTGTTGATGCCCTTGTCGAAGCTGGTTAGCTGGCGCTGTGCGACAATACTGATGGCCAGTGATCCGAAGTAGGTCCGGCTCCCGGTATGGATGACCACGGCCGTCGCGGATCCGCTCTCCACGTTGGAGCCCAGGAAGCAGATGTTGGGAAGTTCCAGCGGGTTCTGAACGTTCGCCGGCGCCGGGGCGGCTTTTTTCTCCACCGGCAGGGCTTCGCCGGTGAGGGCCGCCTGATTCAGGAACAAGTCTTTGGCGGAAAGCACGCGCACGTCAGCGGGCACCATGTCACCGGCTGCCAGCCGGACGATATCGCCAGGCACCAGCATCTTGAGCGATACTTCTCCTTCCTTGCCGCTTCGCACCACCGTCGCCGTGTTGCTGACCATCGCCTGGAGCTTCTCGGCCGCGTTATCGGCACGCATCTCCTGGACGAAACGCAACACCACGCCCAGAACGACCATCACGAAAATGACCACCGTCGCCCGCAGGTCGCCGGTCAGAAAGGAGATTGTGCCCAGCGCCAGGAGCAGAAGGACCAACGGATTTTTGATGTTACCCAAGAGGCGCATCAGGGCCGATTGACGCTTCTCTCGGGCAATCTCGTTCGTCCCGAACTGCTTCAGGCGGGAATCGGCTTCCGCCTCGCTCAGGCCGTCCAGTTGCGATCCAAGCTCCTTCAGGACGGTATCGGTATCGGCACGCGCCTTTTCCAATAGTTGAGTGGAATGATCCGCCCCGTTTTCGCGGGGGATCGGCACGGGGGCGATGTCAGGGGGCGTGGCGTTTGCCGGCTTCGAGGGCGCCGTCTCGGCTTCGGATTTATTTGGGGTCGTTCGCATTGTGAACATCCTTACTGGCGCCTGCCTGGTTTACGCCGCCTCGGGAACCGGTGTGCAGCTTCGATAAGATATCTATCCAACTCTGAATGGTGTCCGTTGTGGTGTGCCGGTCCTTACAGTCGGCGCGGAAAGCGGACTGTGAGCCACTCACCATAACGAGGCCCCGGCGCGCGCGCTTGGTGATCAGCGCGGCGTGTGTAGGGGAATTCCTGTCAAACAATCAGGTCAAGCCCGAGAGCGCTGACTGTCGGCGCGTCCTATATGTCTGGGCGTGATCGGCGCGGGGGCCCGGAAATCGGCTCGTCGCGAGCTGGTTCGCATGATCATCACACGGAGTGCGTCCGATGTGCCTGGGCATTCCCGGCAGGATTGTCGAGCTTCGGGACGACGGCGGATTCCCCATGGGAGTGGTGGACTTCGGCGGCGTGCGGCGCGAGGTGTGCCTGTCGTACGTGCAGGCCGACGCCGGCGTGGGTGACTACGTGATCGTGCACGTGGGCTTCGCGATCTCGAAGGTCGACGAAGCCGAGGCGCGCCGCACCTTCGAAGTGCTCCGTGAGATGAGCCGGCTCGACGAGCTCGACTGGATTGGGGAGGTGGCCGATGCGGCGCTCGCCGAACAATCCGCTGCGCCCGCACCCGGGAGCAGGGCACCGTGAAGTACCTCACCGAGTACCGAGACGCGACGATCGCGCGCCCGCTGATCGAGCGGATCAAGCGCACGGCCACGCGCTCGTGGACGCTCATGGAAGTGTGCGGCGGCCAGACGCATACCATCGTGCGGGAGGGACTCGACGAGCTGCTCGATGGCGCGATCGAGATGATCCACGGACCCGGTTGCCCGGTGTGCGTGACCCCGCTCGAGCAGATCGACAAGGCGCTCATGCTTGCCGCGCGTCCCGACGTGATCTTCACTTCGTTCGGTGACATGCTGCGTGTGCCGGGCAGCGACTGCGACCTGCAACAGGTTCGTGCGCGCGGCGGCAACGTGCGCGTCGTGTACTCGCCTCTCGACGCGCTCGAGATCGCGCGTCGCCACCCGGATCGCGAAGTGGTCTTCTTCGCCGTCGGGTTCGAGACCACGGCCCCCGCGAACGCGATGGCCGTGTGGCGGGCCCGCGAGCTCGGCGTGCCGAACTTCACCGTACTCGTCTCGCACGTCACCGTCCCGCCCGCGATCAGCGCGATCATGCAATCACCGGACAACCGCGTGCAGGGGTTTCTCGCCGCCGGCCACGTCTGCGCGGTGATGGGATGGACGGAATACGAGCCCCTCGCGATGCGATATCGCGTCCCGATCGTCGTCACGGGGTTCGAGCCGCTCGATATTCTCGAGGGGATGCTGATGGCTGTGCAGCAGCTCGAGGCCGGCCGCTACAGCGTGGAGAACCAGTACGTGCGCTCCGTGCGGCGGGAGGGAACGCCGGCGGCCCGCAAGCGCGTGCAGGATGTCTTCGAGCTCGCCGACCGGAAGTGGCGCGGCATCGGCGAGATCCCGATGAGCGGCCTGCGGCTCAGGCCGGAGTTCGCCGCATTCGACGCGGAGCTGAAGTTCGGCCTGGGCGACTTTCACGTAAACGAACCCGCCGAGTGCCACGCCGGCGAAGTGCTCACGGGAAAGCTCAAGCCGCCGCGATGCCCCGCGTTCGGCACCCGCTGCACTCCCGAGCATCCACTTGGCGCGCTGATGGTATCCGCCGAGGGTGCGTGCGCGGCGTACTACCATCTCGCGAAGTATCGCGGGTCCGGCGACCCCGCGACGGCAGGAGCGGTGTCGTGACGGCCGTGAGTTCGGTCACGCTCGCCTGCCCGGCGCCGCTCGATGCTTCCGACCGCGTGCAACTGGGTCACGGCTCCGGCGGGAAGATGAGCGCGGCGCTGCTTCGCCAGCGCTTCCTTCCAGCGCTCGCCAACGAGGCCCTGGCGCAACTCGGTGATGGCGCGGTGGTGAATGTCGCGGGAGTCGAGGTCGTAGTCTCGACCGATACGTTCGTCGTGAGTCCGCTGGAGTTCCCGGGAGGCGACATCGGGTCGCTTGCCGTCCACGGCACGCTGAACGACATCGCAATGATGGGGGCGCGGCCCGTGTGCCTGGCGGCCGGCTTCGTACTCGAGGAGGGACTCCATCTCGACATCCTCGACCGCGTCGTTCGCTCGATGGCGGATGCGGCGAGCTTGGCGGGGGTGCCCGTCGTGGCCGGTGACACGAAGGTCGTGGAGCGCGGCAAGGCCGATGGTCTCTACATCAACACCACCGGCATCGGGGCGGCCGACGCGCAATTCCGCCCGGCGCCGGAGCGCGCGCGGGCCGGCGACGTGGTGATCGTGAGCGGCGCCATCGGCCGCCATGGCATGGCGATCATGGCCGCGCGTGAAGGGCTGGCGTTCGAGACGACCATCACCAGCGACAGTGCATGCCTTGTCGGCCTCGTCGAGCGCCTGCGCACGGCGCGCGTAGACGTGCACGTGCTGCGCGATCCAACGCGCGGCGGCGTGGCGAGCGCGCTCAACGAGATTGCGGCAGCATCCGGAGTCGGTGTCGAGATCGACGACACCGTGCTTCCCGTGCCGGACGACGTACGCGCTGCGTGCGAAGTGCTAGGGCTCGATCCTCTTTATGTAGCCAACGAGGGCATCCTGCTCGCCTTCGTCCCCGCCGGCGACGCCGAGCGTGTGCTGGCGGCGCTGCGCTCGCACCCACTGGGCGCGGGAGCGCTCCAGATCGGCCGCGTGATCGCCGGTCACCCCGGGGTAGTGGCCCTGCGCACGTCGCTCGGCGGTACACGCATCGTTGACCTCCTGCCTGGGGACCAGCTTCCCCGCATCTGTTAGGGGAACATTTCACTCTGGATTCGGGGCGATTCGCGGTGTGCGGATAACCTGTACGAGCATTCCTCCTTTTCCTGACAGTCGCGTCGCACATCGTGTCGTAGGGTGACTCACGCCATCCCGAGGTTCCGATGATTACTCCCTCCGCGTACGCTTGGACCGAAGGCGAAACCCTAGGTCAGCATTTCGAGTCGCGCGGTATCTCGCGCCGCGATTTTGTGAAGTTCTGCACTGAGATCGCTGTCGTACTCGGTCTCGGCAGCGCCGCCGGCCCGCGCGTCCTCAAGGCGCTCGAAGCGGTGAAGCGGCCGAGCGTCATCTGGCTGCAGCTGCAGGAGTGTACCGGCTGCGTCGAGAGCGTGCTCCGCACCGCCAACCCGACCATCGGCGACCTTCTCCTCGACGTCGTATCGCTCGACTACAATCACACGCTCATGGCAGGCGCGGGTGAAGCTGTCGAGCGGGCCAAGCAGAGTGCGATGGCCGCCAACAAGGGGAAGTACGTGCTCGTGGTGACTGGGTCGATCCCCACGAAAGAGGGCGGCATCTACACGATGGTCGGTGGACGCACCGCTGAAGATCTGGTGAAGGAAGCCGCCGAGGGCGCCGCCGCGATCCTTGCCGTCGGCGCGTGCGCGCACTGGGGTAGCGTGCAGGCGGCGCGCCCCAACCCGACGGGCGCGGTGGGCGTGCGTGACATCATCAAGAACCGGCCGATCGTGAACATCGCGGGCTGTCCACCAATCGGGGATACGGTCACCGCGACCGTCGTGCACTACCTGACGTTCGGGCGCCTGCCGTCCGTGGATCGCGAGGGGCGGCCGCTCTTCGCCTACGGCAAGCGCATCCATGACCAGTGCTCGCGCCGCGCACATTTCGACGCAGGACAGTTCGTCGAGTCGTTCGACGACGAGTCCGCACGCAAGGGATGGTGCCTGTACTCCGTGGGGTGCAAAGGTCCGGAGACGTTCTCGCCGTGCCCGATCTTCCAGTGGAATACGCGCACGAGCTGGCCCATCGGCGCCGGCCATCCCTGCATCGGCTGCACCGAGCCGAACTTTTGGGACACGATGACGCCCTTCTACGGACGCCTCCCGAATGTGGGCGGATTCCCGGTGGAACAGCGCGTCGACACTATCGGCGCCGCGCTCGCCATTGGCGCGGCCGCCGGCATCGCGACGCACGCAGCCGCCACCGTATACACGCAGATCAGGCGCCGCAAAGCGACCCACCAGGTGCCGGAGACCGGGACCGAAACGGAGAATGACGATGGCTAGAACCAGGGTTGTCGTAGATCCGATCACCCGCATCGAGGGCCACCTGCGCATCGAGGCGCAGTCCGAGAACGGGAAGATCGCCAAGGCGTGGGCGTCGTCGACGCAGTTTCGCGGCATCGAGATCATCATGCAGGGGCGCGATCCGCGCGACGCGTGGGCATTCACACAGCGCATTTGCGGTGTCTGCACCGTCGTTCACGCTGTGGCTAGTTGCCGCGCCGTGGAGGACGCCCTGAACATCAAGATTCCGGCGAACGCGAACACCATCCGGAACCTCGTGAACGGGATGCAGTTCATCCAGGATCACGTCATTCACTTCTACCACCTGCACGCGCTCGACTGGGTGGACGTGGTGAGCGCGCTCTCGGCCGATCCTGCTGCCGCGGCGAAAATCGGGCAATCCCTGTCGCCGTGGCCCAACAATGGCGAGTCGGAACTGCGGGCCGTGCAGACCCGGCTCAAGAAGTTTGTCGGCACCGGCCAGCTCGGTATCTTCACGAACGGCTACTGGGGCCACCCGGCGTACAAGCTGCCACCCGAGGTCAACCTGCTCGCGGTGTCGCACTACCTCGAGGCGCTCGACTGGCAGCGCGACGTGATTCGCCTTCACACCGTGTTCGGCGGCAAGAACCCGCACCCGAACTTTCTGGTGGGCGGCATGGCGTCGGCGATCAACCTCGACAATGCATCTACGATCAACGCCGAACGGATCACCGACCTCACCGGCATGATCACGCGGGCGCGCGCGTTCGTCGAGCAGGTGTACTGGCCCGACCTCGTCGCCATCGCCGGCTTCTATAAGGAATGGGGTGCGATTGGCGGCGGCGTGCCCAACTTCCTCGCCTGCGGGGAGTTTCCCGAGGGTGACGTGCGGGACCTGGACACGCTCTACTTTCCGCGCGGGATCATCCTCGACAAGGATCTCACGAAGGTCCACGAGTACGACCCGAAGAAAGTTCGCGAGTTCATCCACAGCTCGTGGTACGAGTATGAGAAGGGGGACGCGGTCGGTCTGCATCCCTACGAAGGGGAAACGACCCCGAAGTACACCGGCCCCAAGCCGCCGTGGAAGTATCTGCAGGACGAGACCAAGTACACGTGGATGAAGGCGCCCCGGTACGAAGGGAGGGCGATGCAGGTGGGGCCGCTTGCGCGGATGCTCGTCGCATACGCGAGCGGCCACAAAGATGTCCAGGCGATGGTAGGCGAGACCCTCGGCAAGCTGAAGGTCGGTCCCGAGGTACTCTTCTCCACACTTGGGCGGACCGCCGCGCGCGGCATCGAAACGGTTCTGCTCGCACGCAAGATGGAACAGTGGCTCGGAGAACTGAACGGTCGCATTCGCAACGGCGACGTGGCGACGTTCACGAAGGACAAGTGGGATCCGCAGTCGTGGCCGACGAAGGCCGAGGGCTACGGTTATCTCGACGCGCCGCGCGGAGCCCTTGGTCACTGGGTGCAGATCGAGTCAGGCAAGATCGCTCGCTACCAGTGCGTCGTGCCGTCGACCTGGAACTGCTCGCCGCGTGACGCGGAGGGACAGGCGGGTCCGTATGAAGCTTCGCTCCAGGACAACCACCCGCTCGTGGACCCCGAACGACCGCTCGAGATCCTTCGGACCATTCATTCCTTCGATCCATGCATGGCGTGCGGCGTCCACGTCCTCGACGCCGAGGGCAGGGAGGTCGTGGAGGTGAAAGTGCAATGACCGCCCGCGGAGAAACAGCAACGGGACGGCGGCCCAGGTTGTTCGGCCTCGGGCGCGCCCTCGGGCGCGAGCGGGGCAATTTCACCTGGGTTTACCTTTGGAGCGCGCCGATTCGTGCAATGCACTGGATCGCGGGAGCGTGCATCATCGTGCTGACCGTGACCGGGTTCTATATCGGTCGCCCGTACTTCATGACTTCGGGAGAGGCGAGTGCCCACTTCCTCATGGGCCGCGTGCGCTTCATCCACTTCACGGCCGCGGCAGTGTTCGTCATGACCGGCATCGTGCGCGTGTACTGGCTCTTCGCCGGCAATCGGTTTGAGCGATTCCCGGCGCTCTTCCCCGTGACCCGGAAGAACCTCCATACCACGATGCGAACGGCGAACGCGTACCTGACCTTCCGTCCGGACAAGCAGCCGAGTCTGGTTGGGCACGATCCCCTGCAGCAGTACGCGTACACACTTCTCTACTTGCTGGCAGCTGTAATGGTCGTGACCGGGTTCACCATGTACGGACAATCGAATCCGGGCGGAATCATCTTCCGCGCCTTTGCATGGGTTCCGCCGCTGCTCGGCGGGCTCCAGGTAGTGCGGCTCGTTCACCATGTGCTCACCTGGGGCTTCATCATCTTCGCGTTGATACACATCTACTTCACGATCCGCTCCGACTACGTCGACCGCGCAGGCAGGGTGTCGTCGATCATCACCGGCGGCCGCTACATCTCCACGGACGAGCCCTACGAGGACTACGACATCAGCAAGGTGCCGGCGAGTCCGTGGCCCACGCCCGAGCACCCAAATCCGAAGAAGGAGGCATGAACGGCAGCGCGGTGATCGGTCTCGGGAATCCGCTGATGGGCGATGACGGTTTCGGCCTCGTGGCGCTGGCGCGCCTTCGCGACGAGTGGACGCTGGAAGGTGTCGAGTTGGCCGACGGTGGCACCTGGGGAATGTCCCTCCTCCCGCTCATCGAGGACGCCGAACGCCTGGTGCTGCTTGACGCCATCGCGGCCGGCGCCACGCCCGGTGAGGTCGTGGTGCTCGAGCGGGACCGGCTGCCGATTTACCTCACCCGCAAGCTTTCGCCGCATCAGGTGGACCTGCGTGACGTCCTCGCGGTCGCCGAGTGGCGCGGCAAGCTTCCGGCGGAGACGGTCGCGATCGGCGTGCAGCCGCAGTCGGTGCAGATGGGCCTCGAGCTCAGCCCGGCGGTGGATCGCGCCGTGGATACCGCGGTCGCCGTCGTGATCGCCCGCCTGGTGCAATGGGGGCATCGCTGCGAGCCGCGCGAGCCGGCGGCGTCGTGCATGAGATGAGCCTCGCGATGGAAATCGGCCGGATCGCCGAAGAAAAACTCGGTGATGCGGCGCCGCAACTCGTGACCGTCGCCGTCGACGTCGGCGACAGCGCGGGCGTCGAGCCCTCGAGTCTCGAGTTCTGCCTCGAAGCCGTGTTCGCCACTCCGCCCTTCGCCGGAGCGAAGCCGCACATCGTGCGCTGCAGCGGCGACGTGCTGCGCGTGGCATACCTGGAGATCGATGATGGCCGTCCGGACGATTGAGGTTCGCGAGCGCGTGATGGCGCGCAACGACGAGTTGGCGGCGCAGGTGCGCGCGCGCCTTGCCCGCCATGGCGTCACGGCGATCAACCTCGTCTCGTCGCCTGGTGCGGGGAAGACGACGCTCCTCGAGCGCACGCTCGGCGCCCTGGGTGAGGAGCTGGACATCGCTGTCATCACGGGTGACGTGCAGACGCAGAACGACGCCGACCGGCTGGCCGTGCACACCCCGCGCCTCGTCAGCGCGGTCGTCACCGGTGGCGCCTGCCACCTCGACGCCCTGCAGGTGATGACCGCCATCAACGCCATCGAGCTCGAGCGGACGCGGCTGCTCTTCATCGAGAACGTCGGCAATCTCGTCTGCCCGGCGAACTGGGACCTGGGCGAAAAGGAGATGATCGTCCTGTTCGCTGTCACCGAGGGCGAGGACAAGCCGCTCAAGTACCCGAAAATGTTCGAGAACGCGCGTCGCGTGGTTATGACCAAGACCGACCTGCTGCCGCACGTTCCCTTCGACATGGATCGCGCCGTCGCCAACGCGCTGTCCGTGAATCCGGCGCTCGACGTACTCCGCGTGTCGGCCCTGACTGGAGAGGGACTCGGCGGATGGTTCGACTTCCTGCGCGATTCCGCTCGCCCGGTCAGCACGTCCGGATGACGGCGGCGCCGACCATCGGCGCACGGTTGCTCCGCGTGACGGGCGTGGTGCAAGGCGTGGGCTTTCGCCCGTTTGTATACCGACTGGCCGCGCGCCATGCGCTAACCGGCTGGGTGCGCAACGTCGCCGGAACAGTCGAGATTCACGTGGAGGGCGGGGCGGAGGAACTCGAGGCTTTTCAGCAGGAGCTTCGAACGGAGGCGCCGCCTGTTGCGCGGATCGATGCCCTGGAGCTCGCCGCCGCATTGCCGGCCGGCGCGCACGACTTTCGGATCATCGCCAGCGCCGACGCGGAAGGCATCCGCCCAGTCACGCCGGATCTCGCGATCTGCGCGGAGTGCGAAGCCGAGCTGTTCGACCCCGCGGATCGCCGCTTTCGGCACCCGTTCATTACGTGCACGAATTGCGGGCCGCGATACACGGTCATCCGCTCGCTGCCCTATGACCGCGAGCGCACCTCGATGGCGGCCTTTCCGCTCTGCGCACGCTGCAAGATCGAGTACCTCACGCCGGCCGACCGTCGCCACCACGCCGAGACCGTGGCCTGCCCCGAGTGCGGCCCCCGCGTCTGGCTCGCGCGCGAGGACGGCATCGCGCTCTCGGAAGGAGACGCCGCCATCCGCGACGCGGCCGCGGAGTTGCGCATCGGTCGGATCATCGCGATTCGCGGTGTCGGCGGATTCCATCTCGCATGCGACGCGACCAACGACATCGTGGTGCGCCGGCTCCGCGAACGCAAGCAGCGCGACGCCAAGCCCTTCGCGGTGATGGTCCGGACCATCGGCGAGGCCCGCGCACTCGGTGCCGTCTCCGCGCAGGAGGCCCATCTTCTCACCGGCCCGGAGCGTCCGGTGGTGCTGGTGGAGAGAGCTGCCGGCTCGCGCCTCGCGCCAGCCGTCTCGCCCGGGCTCGACCGCGTGGGCGTGATGCTCGCGTACACGCCGCTCCACCACCTCCTGCTGGATGCCGTCGGCCGGCCGCTCGTGATGACCAGCGGCAACCTTAGCGAAGAGCCAATCGCGATCGGGAACGCCGAGGCGCGAATCCGCCTGCGCGACATCGCGGACCTGTTCCTGCTCCACGACCGGGAGATCCTCTCGCGCGTCGACGACTCGGTCGCCCGTGTCGTCGACGGCGTGCCAGTTCTTATGCGCCGCGCCAGGGGATACGCGCCACTCGCGCTGAAGCTTCCCGTTGCATCTCCGCGGCCGCTCCTCGCCGTGGGCCCGCACCTCAAGAACACGTTCACGCTCGTCCGCGGCCGCGCAGCACACGTGAGCCCGCACATCGGTGACCTCGACAGCATCGAGAGTCTCGATCACTTCCGCGCCGCTCTCGCGCGATACCAGGACCTCTTCCGCATCACGCCGGAAGTGGCCGTGCGCGACCTGCATCCCGGCTACCTCTCGACCCGCCTGGCCGAGGAGCTCGGGCTGTCGAGAACCATCGCGGTGCAGCACCACCACGCCCACATCGCCGCCGTGGCGGCTGAGCATGGGGTCACCAAGCTGGTGGTCGGGCTGGCGTTCGACGGCACGGGGCTCGGCGACGACGGACACGTGTGGGGCGCCGAGACATTGGTCGCCGACCTCAACGGATATCGGCGCGCGGCTCACTTGCGGTATGTGCCGCTCCCGGGCGGCGACCTCGCGGCGCGCGAACCGTGGCGCGTGGCGCTCGGCTACCTGTCACTGGAGCCCGACGTCGCCGACGCGTTCGAGTTGGCGTTCCGCGACGTCGAGCCCGACCACCGAGCCACTGCCGAGCGCCAGATCGAGCGGCGGCTCAACGCACCACTCGCGTCATCGATGGGACGGCTCTTCGATGCCGCATCCGCCATTCTCGGCCTCCGGCAGCGCGCCAGCTACGAAGGACAGGCGGCGATGGAACTTGAATCACTCGCCGGCACGCAGCCGGCCGAACCATTGACGTTTCCGGTGCGCGCGATCGGCGACTCTCTCGTGCTCGATCCCATTCCTCTGCTCGCCGCACTCGGCGAGCAGCGCCAGCGTGGCGTCGACGCTGGCCTCCTGGCGGCACGCTTCCACGAGAGCTTGGTCCGTGCGGCTGCCGCAGTCGCCATCACCGTGGCGGACGGCGCCGGCATCGATATCGTGGCACTAGGGGGAGGGTCGTTCCAGAACGCGCGACTCCTCGCCGGCGTCCGCCGGCGCCTCGAGGCGCGCGGCCTGCGCGTGCTCGTGCCGCGCCAGCTCGGGCCGAACGACGGCGCCATCAGCTTTGGCCAGGCGGCTATCGCTGCGTCGTTGCTCGCTCGATAGCAGGCGCGGGCCCGCAAGCCGGAGTTGATAGAAAGGATTTCATTCTCAGCACGCCGCTGTCGCGTGTCTGTAGAGAAAGCGTCAGCCTCCGCCGCGTCTACCCAGGGTGACGGAGAGCTCCAGTCGCTCGCCGCCGCGCAGCACCACGATCTTCACGACATCACCCGGCTTGTGCGCATAGAGCGCGTCGCTGTAGCTGTATAGATCCTTCACCGCCACACCCCCCAATTCGACAATCACGTCGCCGGCTTTGAGACCGCCCAAATCGGCGGGACTGCCGGCACGCACGCCGGTGAGAAGGAGTCCTTTGGTTTCGCTGGCACCCATGTCAGGTACGGTGCCGAGGTAGGTCTGCTTGCCCTCTTCGGAAACAGCCGTGCGCACGGGGGCGGCGATATGCACGAATGTCAGCCGCGCCGGCCGGTCGGCGACTGCCCGCGCCACGCGGAGCGCGAGCTCCACCACGCGCGCCTCGCCCCCCGCGTTGATCTTGTCAGCATCGTCGGTGGCGCGATGATAATCCTCGTGCAGATCCGTGAAGAAGTGCAGAACGGGGATGTCCTTCGCGTAGAAGGAAGACTGGTCGGACGGCCCGTATCCATCACCGCCGCCGCTGATGCGGAACATTGCGGTCCCCCCCGCCGGCGCCGCATTCGCGCTGTCGACGATGGCCTTGAGCTCGGTGGCGGTCGAAGTTCCGTACACGATCAGCTTGTCGTTTCTGAGCCGGCCGACCATGTCGAAGTTGAGCATCGCGACCATGCGTTCTATCGGAACGGGCGGATGGTTCACGAACCAGCTGGAGCCGAGGACTCCAAGCTCCTCCGCGCTGAAGTTGACGAAGATCACGGAGCGGCGCGGCGGATTTGCCTTGAGCAATCGGGCGAGGTCGAGCACGGCAGCGGTTCCGGATGCGTTGTCGTCCGCTCCATTGCGGATCGCGTCCCCGGCTTCTGGATCCATGGCGAACATCGGCGAGCGTCCCAGGTGATCGAAGTGCGCGCCGATGACGATGTACTCATCGCGCAGCGCCGGATCTCGACCGCGCAGCAGCGCGACGACGTTCTGCGTGGGGCGCGGCTGGGTGCGTCCCATGTGCGCATCCTGCGCGGAGAGAGCATCGAACGGCTGAAGGTAACCCGGCACCAGCTCAGTCAGGCCGAGCGAGCGGTAGCGTCTGGCTAGATACGCCGCGGCGGAATCATTCCCCGGTGTACCGGCGAGCCGGCCCTCGAGTCGGTCACTGGCGAGGAACTCGATATCGCGGCGGATGACGGTCGAGTCCGCGTGCGCCGCGGTGGGGAGAGCGCGGGGCGCAGGTGTGCAGGAAGCGACCGCAAGGAGAAGTACCGGCGCCAGCAGAGGGCGCAGAATTCTGTTCGACATAGACCTGCAATTTAGAACCCCCAAGCCGGCGCCTCAATGCGCGGCTTGACACCAGCCGAGCCGCCGGGATAAAACAGGACGACCGGCTTCCCTTCCCCCGATCTCCCGTAAGAGGCCTGCTCTGAGGCTTCGGCGGAGTCAGGTGCTACATTGCCCGCAGGAACGGACCCTCAACTCACATGCGGGGCATCGCCAATGGTTCGCTCGCATTGGTTGCTGGATCCGATCCCGGGAAGTCGCATCAGTCCCTTCGGAGTTCTCTGGCGGGCAGCAGTGCTGTATCTGGGTTTGGCCACGGCGCTCCCCACGAGCGTCCGCTCGTTGGGGCCTCACTCGAAGGCTGCGCGCGATTACGCGGCAGCGATGCAGCTCGCGAAGGCGTTTCGACGTGCCGATACGGCGGCCGCGACGGGTGGCGAGTCGATCATCCTAGTTCACGGCACGCGCACGCCGCGAGCGTTCGTGCTGTTCCACGGCCTGACAAACTCGCCACGTCAATTTCGTAAGCTCGCCGCCACGCTCTACGACAGTGGTGACAACGTGTTCGTCCCGAGACTTCCCCAGCACGCGCTCCGGGGAGCAAATGCCGACGACCTGGGGCGCTTGACAGCCGAAGCGCTGCGCGATGTCGGTGACGCCGCGATCGATCTTGCGAGCGGTCTCGGCGATACCGTCGTCGTTCTCGGACTCAGTCTCGGCGGCGACGTGGCCGCGTGGGCAGCCCAGTTCCGACCGGAGGTCGACCGGGCGGTGATCGTCGCTCCAACACTCGGTCTCGCGCACGTCTCCTCCATCGTGGCGACTCCGATGATGAATCTCACATTGCGAGTCCCCAACTACTCGAAAAACGATCCTCCTGACAGCCTGCGCCCGGATCGTACACTCGGCTGGAGCACGCGCGCGGTCGGACAGATGTTGCGATTGGGCGCGGCTGTTCGGCGTGCCGCGGACAAACGCGCGCCTGCTGCGCGCGACATTCGCATTCTTGTAAATGCGAACGACCGGACTGTAAGCCGCGACGCAATCGACGAGCTCGCGGCGCAGTGGTCGGCCACCGGTGGGCGCGTGTCGATGTTCGAGTTTCCGGACTCGTTTCGCCTCCCGCACGACGTCATCGATCCAGACAAACTCACGGACAAACCCAGCGTGACCTATCCGGTCCTCCTCGCGCTCCTCTACGGTTCGACGCCGCCGGCGAACCTCGCAAGGCGACTCCTTCTAAATCCGTGAGCGCGCCTTTCGTTATGCGTTCATGCTCGACGCGGTGGGAATGGCGGACCGCTAGACCGGTTACGGCAGGTAGTCTTCAGTTGGCCTAACGCACTCGTTAGGTTGACTTAACACGAACACCGGCGTGCAGACTGGATCTGCGCCCATCTTCCTCCGTTCTTCTCTGCATTTCAGACTGCGTCCTCGATTGAGACACGCCCCCCGTTTTCTCTCGGCACCGCTTCTGGGCACTGTCGCCGCGATCGCGATGTCCGCACAATCGCGCCCAGCGCCCGCGCCCGGTGAAGGAGTCGTATCACTCAATAAAGGCGCTTTCGCTGCTGGAGAACGTCTCTCGTACGACGTGAGTTTTGGGCGGCTGCATGTAGGACACGGGACGATGCTGCTCGCGGGGACCGACACAATACGTGGCCACACCGCCTGGCGCGCCATTTTCACGATTTCGGGAGGAACGCTCTTCTTCCGCGTCCGCGATAGCACTGTGAGCTGGTTCGATACCGCGACGTTATCCTCCCTCCGCTTTGTGCAGCACATCAATGAAGGACGGTATCACGCAGACAGGGACTACGAGATCTACCCCGAGCGGGCCACCTACGCGCGCCTCGACAAACCGGAGGTCCCGTCGGTACGCGAGCCGCTCGACGACGCTTCGTTTCTCTATTTCCTGCGGACCGTTCCCCTCGAGGTCGGCCACACCTATAAGTTCGATCGCTATTTCCAGCCCGAAGGAAATCCCATCATCATTCACGTACTTCGGCGAGAGCGGGTGACAGTTCCAGCCGGAACATTCAACGCGATCGTCGTGCAGCCGCAGATCAAGACAGCCGGGATCTTCTCAGAGAAAGGACACGCGGAAGTGTGGCTCGCCGACGACAGCACCCACATGATGCTGATGCTGAAATCGGGCCTTTCCTTCGGCTCCCTCAATCTCTATCTCACCAGCTATTCGCCTGGAGTCCGCTCACGGTAACACGCTGGGGGAGATCGCCGGTCGAACAGAAGCATTGGGTGCCTTGGGCAGCGTGGGCACGAACACACGACTCACGCTGGGAAGATCCGTGAATAAGAGTATCGCCACGAGAACCGTGCACGCCACGACCGCCGCCATGAGCGCCGGTTCCCGATACAGCCCCTCCGGCCGCTGCGCGGCGCTATCCGGGCGAAATCCGACGGCGAGGTAGATCGCCATCACGAGCGCTATCAACGGGAACGACACGATAAGCTCAATTCGATACCGCATGGCGAAGGCACCGAAAAAGAGCATCGCAGCGGACGCGTAAAACACGATCGAGATGAGCAGGCGCTCCTCTGTGATCCCCGCAAACGAGCGGCGATATGCTATCGCTCGGCTACGATCACCAATGTGGCGGTACTCGGCGAAGCGCTTGATGGCCATGAAGTAACAGCCAACCATCCAGTAGCTCACGAGAAGGGAAACTGGCGCGAGCCCGCCCGGGCTCACGATGTACCAGCCCACCAGCATCCTGAGCGGATTGTTCACCGCCTCCGAGAGGACATCGATGTACGGAACATCTTTGCTGCGGATCGGGGGAACGTTGTAGACGCAGCCCATCGCCCAGAGTGCGGCGAGTGCCAGGCCGAGCCCTCGTGATAGTAAAGCGCCCATACCAATTCCGATTGCAGCGAGCACCAACCACTCGAGGTACGCGAGCCGAACATTCACCCTGCCTGACGGTACAGGACGCTGGCTCTTTTCAGGATGATGCCGATCGAACGGAGCGTCCATCACCTCATTGAGGACGTAATTGCTCGATGCGACGAGGCATACGGCCACGAGCCCGAGGACGAGCCGCATGAGAAAAGTTCTGATCGCCGAGGCGTCGGCACTCAAGGGAGCAAAGCCCAGGGCAACGACCACGCCGGGCAGCACGAACACATTCTTGAACCAGTGATCCACGCGCGCGATCTCAAAAAGACCGCGGATGGTCGACTGTCTAGTCGGCATCGTTGGCGAGCAGGCGCCCCAGCTCCCTGTAGTCGCGCACTCCCGTCCAACCGGAACCGTGTGCCCCCGCGCGATCGATGATGTAACAGCGCATTCCGGCGGCGCCGGCCGCGCGTGCGTCGATTTCGGGCCGGTCACCCACGTACACTGCCTGACCTGCTGGTACATCGAGACGTGTAAGCACTATCTGAAGTCCCGCCGGATTTGGTTTCAGGCTCCCGACATCACGGTCCTGCGCGCACACGACCACGTCGAAGAGCGCCGAGAGACCCATCGCGGTCAGTTTAGCGGTCGCTGGATAATCGGACAATGCACCGATGCGGACGCCAGCGCCACGAAGTGCTTGCAGGCATTCCACCGCGCCCGGGCGACGCGCCGCTAACATCAGGTCCAAAGGTTCCCGTTCCATCCATTGCTCCACTGTCCTCCTGACCGCGGCGACTGGATATCCCGAGCCACGCGCCGCGAGTGCCAGTTGCCGTTCTCCAAGCATCACGCCGGTTTGTCCGGTTGAGTCGTGCGTCCCGAACGATTCGCCTGGCGAAGCTTCATTTGAGTCGTCCGTCCCGAACGATTCGCCTGGCGAAGCTTCATTTCGCAGCTGTTTGAGCGCGTCGCGG
>Ga0208715_1000150_pt1 | contig 24623 bp, 18 predicted proteins | sample NGESurshal092012_3_FD_184473 | JGI IMG/M metagenome (GOLD analysis project Ga0208715, IMG submission 184473) | Arctic peat soil microbial communities from Barrow, Alaska - NGEE Surface sample 210 shallow-092012 (SPAdes) | ecosystem: Environmental > Terrestrial > Soil > Wetlands > Peat ... | reverse complement strand
GTCGTCGGCCATGTCCGAACCGGGCGGAGCAGGACTGGGTACCTGCGGACTCTCTGAGCCGGTCCTTCGCGAACTTGTGGGAGAGGGCGGTTTCAGCCGTTTTCGCCGTCTGGACATAGAGCACTTGGTCAACGCTTTCTACGACGTTCGACCGTGACGTTTTTCTTGGCGCAGAATATCTGTTCAGGTGTTACTAACTGCTTGTGGTGGGCTCAGTGACCATTCGTTGACAGTGCGGGCATCCATGGTCCACAGATGAACAGTTTGCGGCTGCTGTGATACACACATGAGCGCACCAGTTATCGATACGCTTTGCTACGCAGACTTCTCAAGATGGAAGCGGGGGATGGTGACCAACACTCAAAAAGAAGATTGGAAAACTCCTCTTCGTTCCTGGGTTGAGTACTCTCACGACACCAGACTTCTCGTTGCACTGACCAAAGAGGGTCTGTCACGCGTGCATTCGATGCCGAAACTTATGACCATCCTGGGCTCCGAAGAAGGCGATATTTCCGTTGCGAAAGCCAGGGCGGACGAGGCCGCAAAGGAAATTGAGGGAAACTTCCCTAAACTCCACGCTCACAGTCTCTTGGGGCTATGGGGAGCTTTTGAATCCATGGTCGAAGACCTCTTCATTGCTCGACTCTCGGATCACCCAGCGCTACTTAACTCAGAAGCTTTCGAGAGAATCAAAATACCGGTGTCGCTCATTGCGACTGCAAGTGACTCCGAATTGCACAGATCGATTCTTGATGCGACTAGCCGCAATCTGAACGAGACCCGCGGGGCAGGAATTACTCCCTTTGAGGGAATTTTGCGAATGGTGAACCTTGCGGGGTCGGTTCCCGGAATTGTTAGGGATGCCGTCTTTGAAGCTCAACAGATTAGGAACGTCTGGGCTCACCGTGGTGGCAGAGCCGATCCGCACTTTCAAACCAGTTGTCCTTCGCTGGGATTCGCGCTAGGAGATGTAGTTGCGTTGAATGCTGAACAGTTCAATCGACTTTCAGGCGGGCTCGACATGTACGGAATCATTATCTTGAATCGGATTCAGGATGAACGCTCGGAGAAACGTGCCGAAGTAGATATTCCAGGATTTGAGGGTGTATTGGATGAAGTACCTTTGTCAATTAGTCCTCTGGTCAATCAGGACATCACCGCGAATTGAGCCGCCAGTCGGATTGTTGACGTCGGCTCTCCGACACCAACAATCTCAGAGCCCTGAATTGTCATTGTGTGTTTTCACTCTGAAGTCGCTCAAACTAGCAACACAGTTTGCGGATGCCGATACTTACGTCGCACGTCTCGATGATGATTTGAAGAGCGAATCATTGAGGAACTTCTCATTTTTTCGAACGAAGGTGATTGTACGCTGCATCTCCTCGGTGTGACCTTCTCGCTTGAGCCTCATGAAGGCCTCGTCGCCCTCACTTGCTCGAGTGAGAATTCCGTCCCGACTTGCTTCAACTCGCGCGACGATCCGCTTCACGAAGTCTGATCTGTCTTTGAGGCCATACGAGTCGACAATCTGGTTCAAGCGCCGTCCACAGTCGGCGAGGGAGCGCCACGCCATGTCGGACGAAGGTGGATACAGAGGAACCCAATGCCACGCGAAGAACGCAAGGTCCCACGTACGGTCTCCCGCGCACACGACGTCCCAATCGATCAGTCCCGCAAAATGACCTTCTCGAAAAACACAATTGTACGGAGCGAAGTCGTTGTGACACACGATTTGATCGGAAGCGAGTGGTTGAGTGCCCAGTCGTGATTCGACGTGAGTCGGACGGAAATCTGCAACCTTTCGGTGATACTCCGCGAGAACGGCCACTGCCTCTTCGAGTAGTTCGTCTGACCACACCCATCGTGGCCACGGGTTCTCAGTCAACGTGTCTCCTGGTATGAACGTGAGAATCTCGCGCCCCAATTCGTCAATGCCGAGTGCCTCAGGTGCAAGCGCGAAGCCGCGATCCCGCATGTGTCTGAGGAGGCGGTGAATCGACGGAGTCCAGGGACCTGCTTCTCGTCGAACGGTGTCGCCAATGCGGACGACTTTGGTTAAATTTCCGCCCGCGAGAACAGTTTCTTTTTCGCTCTTCATACGGAGAGTCTCGCACGACCAAGTCAGATGCCGATCGGAGCCGGTAGAAATGTTTCCAACTCGTTGCGGCCAACCTTGCGCGCCCCTTCACTTTCTCGCTTTGATCCGCCTTGGAGAGTGGCTCACAGAAAATGGAACGCTTCATCTGACTAGCCGCCAAAGCTTGCTTGCAGACTTGTGAGACAACTTTCAGAAGCAAGCGAAGGAGCGGGGAGAGGAATGCGAAACAGTGAATAGGGGGTGCGAGGACGGAGACGTGAAGGACAGTACAGATCGGACGAGCAGAAGAAGTGTCAGGAGTGAAAGGTGGGGGTGGATTGACTTATAGGACGCTGAGAAGGCACGGTCGGGACGGAGGGTGCGCGCAAGGAATCGCATAAGGCTCCGACGCGAACGCTCAAGCGGCGGTGTCTCGCAAGACTTATGTCGCGAGGTCACTGCCGAGCGACTAGTCCAATCCATTGATCACATCTTCACTGTCTTCTGGAGAATCTCGGTTTGTTACAACGATGATGCAAGATGTTGCAATGTCCGTTCGCTGGTATCTGATGACTGTCGCTGCTCGCGCAGGTGCGATCACGTGGAAAGCAGGAACTGATGGGCCCTGAATCTCGCCCAACTGACGAGATTGATTTGGAAGATCAACCCAGTGGTCCGGGGATTTCCTGGACGGGGCTCGCCGGACCGGCGGCGCTTGGTCGGTCCATCCTGCTCGCGCCCGGGGTTGATGCTCCAATACCTTGGGCAAACTACGAACGAATCTCGCTGAACGATGTCTCTATCGTCAGCCCCACGACACTTCGCGTCGTGCGTCGCACCTTCCTCACCCGTTCGCCGGTCGTCTACGAGATCGATCCCACGATGCAGGAGCCGTGGGGGGGAACGGATCAACGCGAAGTCTGGGACGTTGAGCCCAACACGGATCTGGTCGCGGAGGTGACGTGGCGTCTTGCTTGCTCCAACGCTGTGGATGCCCGCGACGTGTCGCACCCAACGTGGCCGCTTGCTGCGATGGCCATGAAGGCTGGCGCGAGTCCGGCGACCGGGTGTGACGCCGATGTGGTTCTCCCCGATGGCACTTCCGTCTGGTGCGATGGCGGTCCCCTGCAACTGTGGGAAGTCGGGGACCAAAGGCTCGGGGGAGTGGCGGTGGTGCCCCGCGCCGCACTCACCAGGGGCCTGCTCACGCCGGTCGTCGCGACTTCTCCCGCCGCCGCGCTGGCGCCCGACCAGTTACTCGCGGTAGCGGATCCTTCCACGCGTGCGCGCATCATCGCGCCAGCCGGGTCGGGCAAGACCAGGGTGCTGACCGAGCGAGCCCGACACGTGCTGGACTCCGGCGTGCCGGTCGACTCGCTGCTCCTGGTGGCTTTCAACAAGCGAGCCCAGCAGGAGATGCGCGAGCGCACGTCTGATCATCCGCGCCTGCAGATCCAGACGCTGAACGCGTTGGCGCTGTCGGTCCTCAACGGGACCAACGGGTTCGTGAGCCGCGGGTCCAGGTTGCAGACGATCAATGAACGCGACGTTCGAGCCATCCTCTCCGACTCCGACTACGTCAAGTACCCGCGCAAGACCAATACCGATCCGGCGGCGGCGTGGATCGACGCGCTCACCGAAGTCAGGCTCGGTCTGCGCTCGCCGCAGTCGGTGGAGGACGCGTATCGGGGCGACCTCGAGGGCTTCGCGGCGTTTTTCCCCCACTACCGCCAATATCTCGCGGAGCACAATCAGGTCGACTTCGACGAACAGATCTATTTGGCGATCGAAGTACTACTGCGCGATCCCCGGGTACGGCTCGCCGCCGAGCAGCGCGCCGAGGTATTGCTCGTCGACGAGTACCAGGACCTCACGCCCGCCCACATGCTGCTCCTGCGGCTTCTGGCGGGGCCGTCGCTGTCGATCTTCGGGGTCGGCGACGATGACCAGACCATCTACGGTTTTTCGGGCGCGACGCCCGAGTGGCTCGTGCGCTTCGAGGACCACGTTCCCGAAGCCGTTCATCACGCGCTCGAGGTCAACTACCGCTGCCCGGCACCGGTAATCGTGGCAGCTTCGAACCTGCTGTCGCGAAACAGGGTGCGAGTGCCCAAGGAGATCCGGCCCGGCCCGAACAACGTGCGTTCGGCGGATTCCTTCGCTGTCGCGAAGGTCGATGATCAGGTCCAGCACGTGACCTACCACGTGCGGTTGCTCCTCGACGCCGGCACGACGCCCTTAGAGATCGCGGTGCTCTCCCGAGTGAACGCGCTCCTGGTCCCGGTGCAGGTTGCGCTCCTGGAGGCCGGCGTCCCGGTTAACCTCCGCGACGGAGGTGATTTTCTCAAGAGCTCGGGAGTGGAGTCGGCGCTCGCGTGGTTGCGTCTCGCGGTGCGACCCGACCGGATGGATGGCGCCGACATCATGTTGGCCGTACGCCGGCCGGGCCGAGGCATCTCGCCTAGGGCGCGCGGGTGGATGGGCGAACAGGCCACCGTCGAAGGCCTCACGCGTCTCGCTGGACGGATGGACGAGTCCACCTCGAAGAAGATCACCGAGTTCGTCCACGATCTTGAACGCATCACCAGGTTCGCCGAACGCGCCGCGACGCCGGAATTGATCGAGTTCATCCGAACAGAGATTGGCCTTGATCGAGCCCTGGCGACGCTTGACGCCTCGCACCAAGGCCGCAACAGTGCCTCGAACTCCGACGGCCTTCGAAGCCTGATCGCCCTGGGACGCCTGCACGCTGACCCCAAGACTTTTGACGACTGGCTCCGGAGGTTGCTTAACACGCCGCCGGACGAGAACGGCGTGGTGATTGCGACCGTTCACAAGGTCAAGGGCCTCGAGTGGCCCCACGTCGTTGTCTACGACGCCAGTTCAACGGTCTTCCCGCATCGGCTCAGCACTGACATCGAGGAGGAGCGCCGCGTCTTTCACGTCGCCATCACCCGCTGCACCACGTCGCTGGTCATCACCGCTGACGCCGAGTCGCCGTCAATCTTCTTGAACGAGCTGACTGCTCCGGCCGCCCTTCCTCGTTCGATCAGGGACGAGGAAGCCGAATCAGTTTCGAGCCAAAGTCCCGTCGCGAATGATCCGGTCGCGGCCGAAGTCGGACTGCGGTTCACGTGGGGTGGCTATGACTGCGTGGTCCGCGCCGTGGATGTAAGTGGTGTCTTGGTGTCCGCTGGCGGAGCCCGGATTACCGTGCCCTTCGGATCGAGAGTGCAAGTCAACGGGCGGGCCCGATCGCTCAGCCTCCAGTCGTCAACGAAAGCACGTCGTGTCCCTGGGCCGCTCTCGGAAGCCAACGCCGGTCTCTACAACATTCTGAAGGCTTGGCGACTAGAGCAGGCGAGGGCGGACAAGGTTCCGGCGTATGTGGTCTTCACCGATCGGACGCTCGAGGAACTCTCCAGTGTGCGTCCCCGCACGGTTGCTGAACTACTAGCCATCAGCGGGATTGGACCTGCGAAGGTTGATCGATACGGCGACCAGATCCTCGCGATTATCGAGCAGACGCAAGGCGGATGAGGTCGCGCTGGCGAATGGAGAAACGGCTCTCATAGTGGGTTCAACGAGATCACCGGAAACGTCAACGTCAGAATCGGCAACTGATATCCCGCGATGCCGCTTCAAGTCAGTTCGTGCGTAACAGTTAGGTCAAGATGACAGTCGGTGCGTGAGGTTTCACGTCGGGCCGTCGTCTTGACACATATAGGAGAATCACGGGAACGCACCATGTCCGGACAAGGCACCAACGGTTTCAACAATTTCAGTGTTCTCTCATTACGTGCATAATTTCGTCCCTTTGTCAAAGATATTCGCCACTACAATCTCGTTCTGTAGCCAATAAAGAGGGGGTGCCGGTGATCAACCAAAATGATTCAGCGTACCTACGTCGGCAGCTCGCTATGGGAGAAGTCGTTCTCTTCACCGGGGCAGGCTTTTCGAGCGCCTGCAAATCAACAAGCGGCAATAATCTCCCGACTGGCATCGAACTAGCTGAAATACTTTGGGAAGTGGCCTTTCCCGGACAAACTTTTGAGGAGAACGATTCGCTGGGGGAGATTTTTGAAGTTGCTCAAAAGCAGAACTCCAATCGCGTACGAGACGCTCTTAATTCAAGCCTAAAGATTGACTCTGCGACAATTCCAGACTGGTACAAGCCGTATATGCATGGTCCCTGGCACCGTGTGTACACCACTAATTTTGACAACTTTTGGGATGTAGCGCCAATGATTGATTCGGAAGCACGGCAATTTGTCGTAGTTTCTGCAATTGAGGACGAACCCATTCCATCACCAAGCCGAGGAGAAGTCGTCCACCTTAACGGTCGCCTAGACGAATTCCCAAGAATCACATTCTCACCGAAGCAATACGGAGAACGCTCGATCAGTTTTGAAAAGTGGTACAGCCTCTTCATTCAAGACATCTTTGGCCATCCAATAATCTTCATAGGCACAGAACTTGATGAGTCTCTTCTTTGGGAGTACATGGCGCAACGACGCCAACGGACAAATCGTTCTGGCGAACATAGGCCGAAGTCTTTCTTAGTGGCGCCTTCTATTTCCGCACCGAAGAGAGCTCTTCTTTCCGAACTCAATGTCATTTACTTAGAAGCCACGGCCGAAGAATTTTCAATGCTCGTTCTTGACGATATGGCCGCTGAATCGAGAACTGGTTCCAGTGTGCTCAATCAGCGCCGTTCTAGACCCACTTCTACCGCAATTATCCAAGATGTCTCGATTCTTAGAAGTGCGCCGAAACCACCCAATTTTGATGCGACAGAGTTTCTGCGCGGACGCATGCCTATGTGGCACGACATCCAAACGGGTTTTATGGTGGAGCGAGATTCGGACAAGCATCTCGAACAAGTGTTAGATGACCTGGAGACAAGCATTCTTGTCGTAACTGGGACCGCAGGATCCGGGAAGACTTGCTCTCTTCTTCAGGCCGCAGCAAGGCTGCAGGAACAGGGCCGTCGGACGATGTGGTTTAGTGCATCGGAGCACAGTGAACTTCGACACCATCAATTGTTAGAGCGGATAAGGACTACTAAGCCAGATTATCTTTTCATTGACGATGGCGATGCCTTCGGCAGAGTCTCCGGAACTTTCATTGTCCAAGCCTCGACTAACAACCCCGAACTTAAGATTGTGGTAGGTGTTCGGGCCAATCGGATTGCTCGATCCGGACTGGAATCACGATTAATAAGCGCTACAGAAATTACGATTCCGGGGCTGACAGATTCAGACATTGAACTTCTAATTGACGCTTTGGACTCGGCAAATCGCTTGGGCTTTCTGAAGGGAAAGACTCGCAAACAACAGCAACAGATATTCCGGAAGAATTTTGATCGACAACTCTTGGTCGCAATGTTAGAAGCGACTTCGGGAAAGCGTTTTGAAGATTTAATCAAAGACGAATGCAAAGACCTCGAAGGGCCTGCCTTTGACATATACGCCACGGCATCACTCGTCACGTCACTGGGAATGGCGACGAGCCGAGACGAGATACTGCTAGCTGCCCAAAATTCTGGGTCGGACTCTGTGGGTCAACTTCAGAGCCTAATTGATCGCAGACTCATACTTTGTAACGAACACGGGCTCGTGCGAGCAAGGCACCGCGTGATTGCTGAGCAATCGGTTGACTACCTAAAGTCAGCCGGACACCTCGCGCATATCATTGAAGGCATTGTTTACGCGCTCGCTACGAAACTTGGTCCAGAGCACAATACATTTACTCGTGAACACAAACTTCTTGTGAAGTTGATTAATCACGAGACACTCATACACCAATTGTCCGACACACAAAAAATTCGACCAATTTATGCCTGTGTTGAAGACCTCTTAAATTCTGATCCGCACTATCTTCTTCAGCGAGGGTCATTTGAAGTTGAAAAAGGCAATCCAAACGATGCCCGAAACTATTTGGCGCAGGCCAAATCCCTCGCTCCGGATGACGTATTCGTCCAGACTGAGTGGGCTTATATGCTCATGGTTGAAGCATGCTCTGATCTTGACCAAGGACTCCCATCACACAGACAGCGCGCTGACGAAGCATTCGCTGAACTCTATGACGCAATAGAAACTCATGGGGAAAGAAGTCCGTATCCGTTCCACATTCTTGCGCGCCAAGGTACTAAGTGGGTGACCACTGCTGGGTTGAGCAATGACGAAAGAGCTGCATACTTAGCGCAAATTCTCGAGGCCACGCGGAGAGGCATGAGGCTTCACCGAGACAGTTCAATTTTGCGAACGATAGAACCCGAAGTTGAAAGGCTCTATCTATTGACAGGTGCCAAACCCAACGACGGAGCGAGCCGACCACCGGTCATCGGTTCTAAGAAAACGTGATTGTGGAATCATTCTCGGCCAGCATCCGGCAATTAAGTTTCACCCTCTTTTCCAGATTGGCAATTGAAATCCATTGTGGCTTCGTACTATGTCGAAAGATTCAGATGTTGACAGGCCATCATTCCGACTGAAACTCAGACCCGTTGGTGGAAAGGACATGCCAACCCCGATTCGAACTTCGAGAAACGAATGCACATTGCGCGTGTTGGAGTTCCTAAGGAAGTACTAATTGGCCGCCTCAATAAACCCGCGACTGAGATATTCTTCGACCACGTCTTTCGGGCATGAGTTGGGTAAAGCGAGCGCGCTGTAGCGTTGTGCTCGTGTCAGTGCGACGTATGCCACTCGCACCTCCTCGGGCTCTCCTTCGCCAAGCCAGCTTGACCAATTTGGCGACATAATGCTGCTATCAACAGCTATTAACAAAGTTGCCGCGTGCGATTGACCCTTCGCCGAATGAATTGTTCGGATACGCGGGACGGCGTTGGCGGTCCCGAATACGTCTAACATCGAGAGTTCGCCGGCTCCGCTTGGTGTCCTTATTTTGTATCCAGGCGACGATGCAGAGGAATACATGTCTCCGAGAAGAGAGGTCATGGCGTCGCGCGCGACTTTTGTCCATTCCTTGCATTTGACATCAAATTTCGGAAGTTCGTCGAGCAATTGCATTACTCGAATTCGCAACTTCAGGTGGTCATCAGTCGACATTTCGTCGAGATCAATTTCAGGCTCGACGAAACTGAGAACAAGGTTTTCGACATCTCTGATGATTCCCCTTTCGAGCGCGCCGTCAGATCTTGCGGCTTCGGCCGCTACAACCAGAGTTCGAAGTCCCCGTCCAAGCGTTACTTCTGGTTCGCCGCGTAATCGCTCGGTAGTCGCGTTCCAACGGCAAAGGACGATTGCCGCGTGATGCTCGATTCCCAATGAGTCAAGACGTCGGCCGAACAAGTCCAACGCTTGGGTCGGTGCTCCTTCGTCATAGAAAAATATTTCAGGCGGCAATCCATCGTCTTTGTTCGGGCCGACCGCGGTATCAGGCGCACTCCTACCGGAAAAGTGGTGCGCCACATTGCATAGGGCTTGCGAGGATCGCCAGTTTTCACTGAGCTCTAATGTTTGAGTCGCTGTGACCTTAATGAGCTCGACAAGAACTTCCGGGTCCGCGTGGGCGAAACCGTAGATTGCTTGCTGCATGTCGCCGACATAGACGATCGATCGCAATCCGGCGTTGCATAAGAGAAAGAGGCATCGCTGTTGGATGTCGCTGGTGTCTTGAACCTCATCAACAATGATCTCATCGAAGCGAGACGCGACAATTTTCGCGATGTTTTGGTCCTCAAGGCACTTCATTGCCCAATAAAGGGCATCACTCATCGACAGGACTCCCCGTCGGGCTGAATTCAGTTTTCCTTGTTTAGCGGAGTCTTGGAGGTTCGCCGCCAAGGTATCGATATCGATCTTTCCTCTGAGCGCGTACGGCAATTCTGACAACGTCAGGAGCCCGTCCACGCGCCACTCGAAGTCCGAAATCGGGATTAAGCATTCTGTATGCCCGACCTTGCAACTCAGAACCTCCTCGCGGAAGGCCCGTTCGTTGCCGGCGGGTACGATTCGCGGGGAACCCTCGCACTCCATCAATGAAGATGCGAAGGACCGCACAACATATCTCATGAGGAAACGGTGAAGCGTCCCGGCAAAATTGGGGTCCACGACGGGTTGTCCGGCATTTTCAGCGGCAAAAGTAATTTCATTAATTGCAGTGTTCGTGTAAGACGTCGCGGCGATGCGTCGAATCCGACCAATTCTTTGGTCCGCGGTACACGACCAATATGCAAGCCGAACGCCGATGGTTCGAGTCTTTCCACTACCTGGGCAAGCCGAAAGGAAGAAGTTACCGTTGCAGATCACCGCTTCGCGCTGTTGAGGTGAGACATTTGCTGGATCGCTAATGTATGCCGCAAGTGCTTCACCCTGAAATGTCATTGTGTCATCGCCATCACGATTGACCGATTCGGAGTATCCACTGAAGTTTCTCTTTCATTTCGACATTCAGTTACGAAGCGGGTTTACTCGGATGAAGATGATTCATCGGTGCCGCAGGCAAACGCAATCGCATCCCTTATGTAGGCCGGGACATGAACGACGTGGCCAGCTTCTTTCGTTAGAGCAAGGGTTTTCGTAAGCGCCTGTGCAAAACGGCCCTTCACTCCGTCAACTGCATCGAGCAACGCGGCGGCTTTCTTTTCGATGGTGTCGAGATCTTGATTCTCATCAAGCCACTTTGCGACTCGCGGTTTGATGAGCTTCAGTGCGGATATGCACCACTCCCAATTTCCCGCCACTACCAGATCGTATTCAAACGTTCGTGCGGATAAGAAAACATGTCTTCGTTCATTCTCAGAGTTCACTAGCTTTTGAGCCGTCGAGGACAGGATTGGGTCAGGCTGATCTCCAACCGAGCTCGACGCTGTCGCCGCGAGAGTATCAAGAGGGTCGTCGCCATGCAGAATGACCATGTCTCCACTTGCCTCCAGTTCGGAATCGAATTCTTCGACGGAAACGGTGTCGGCTGCCTTTGGAGGATCTGCATCGGAGATGATCGCACAGCGATTTAGGAGCCGGTTATCGTCGTAAAGCGCTGCGAAGGGTCCAAAAGCGAGCCCCCCAATGTTGATCACGGTGACACTTTTCTCGAGAAGGCTTACAGGTGGATCAAGTTCCGATGCTAACAAAGGGATAACCAGTTGTTCAGAGATGCCCTCGACCAAAATGACCGCTCGCGAAAATAGAAGAGATGCCTTTGTCACATCGAGAAAGCGAGCGAGATATTGAAGCTCGTCGTCTTTCAACCCCATTTGAGCAATTGATTTTGCGTTGACGCGGCCCGAGGTTTTGCTCAAAGACGTTATTCGTTCGACTTGAGCTGAGGACGTAATGTTCGGTGAGTGTGTAGTCACGATAACCTGCACATCGTTCCGATTGGAGACCTCCTTCTCAAGGAATCGCATGAGTAGGTCCTGCATCTGAGGGTGCAAATGTGCCTCTGGTTCCTCAACTAGCAGTAAATGCAAACTGCTATCGCTCTCGTAGGTAAGGCCCGCGAGTAGTACTGCCATATAGAGGATGTTGTTCATTCCGAGACCGTTTTGGCTCATTGCCAAAGGTAAGTCATCTCCCACTCTTACTCCAAGGGTTGCCAGGACGCGTTCAAACAATGGCTCGGTAAAGAGAAGTTCCGCATTTTGCGCGCTTCCAGCACCCGACATTGATGTCAGTCGATCTTGTATACGGGATCGGGACTTCTTCAGCGATTCAACTTCCGAAAGGTCGGAATTGGCTTTCTTCGCTATATCCAAAATCAACGCACGGTCGGAGCCATCTCCTGTCAAAGCCGCAATTAGTTCGATCAGCCGATTACTTCGACCAGGCCGCAAGTCGTCTTCCGCGTCTCGAAGCGGCGGCAAGTATGTATACGTGACCGATGATCTCGCCCATTCCTCGAGGTCTGGGCTCATCGCTTTGCCACCAAGATACCGACCGCGCGGCTGACCTATGTCAGGGAGTTCGGCGTGAAAATGCATCGCCGCACGATCTACGGCGCCATCAAGAGCCGTTATCATACGACCGCTTTGCTCTAAATCCAGATTCTCGAATCGCGCTGTAATTGTGAGACTGCCGACAACTGGGTCCCCCGTACCACCATGGTTGAAGTCGTCCCGACGGACTTTGAGTGGCCATCCGCTAAAAGGCATCAACGTCATTCGGAGCGCATCAATAATGTTTGACTTTCCAGAGTTGTTCGCGCCGACTAAAACGGAGATTGGGTGCGAGAATTCAATCGCGTCAGTTAGATTTCGGTAACCATCGAACTCGATACGAGAAAGACGCATTTCAGGTGAGCATACGCCAGTGGAACTGTGATGCGTCGCATCAAGAGGGCATCGGGTCACCATTCTTGATAGACGATTAGCAAAGTTCATCAGATTGGCTTTTGGACGCCTGCTTTGATGTCTAGTCCGTTGCCCGGGGTCGACGGGCGCGCAGCGCCAAGTCGGTCACGTCGGGTCTCTGACACCAACAATCCGAGTGGCCAAAGCACGTTAGTTTCGATCGCTTTTGGTCGCCAGAACTCGTCAATGCATTTTGCGGGGGCTGTGATATACACATTGCGTAACTTGCCTCTGAAGGCCAAACGCAATGCGGAATTCTGGTCGATGTGTGCGCCAGAAGTCGTGGGCGAAATCAACGGTTGTTGATCACTTCAACTTGCCCTGCTGAAAGTGCGAGTTGGCGCGACCGTTGCGCTACATGCCAAATATTGGAGGCTTTAGATGGCCAAAAATGATTCGATTCAACTTCAGGTGCCGCCGGAACCCTTTCGTTGAAGGATCAGCGTCGTCGTGAGCAAAATCGTGCTACTTATCGTTGCACCATTCGTTTGCTTCGCCGTGGCTCTCCTGGGACTAGTCATCCTGTTCAGCACCGTGGGTGGGACGGCCCAGGCCGCCGCCTGCGCTATATCGAAAATCCAACCACCAGCCCAGGCCGGCTCTACTACAACGACCACAACCACGACACTGGTTTCAAACCCAGACTGTGGCGCGGCAGCTTCGGCCACGTTGCCCAGTTCACCAGTAAGCAACAACGGCCTGTCAACGAACTACGTAATCCCCGCCGACGCCACGGTCGCGGAGACGGTAGCGGTCACCTACGCCTTGGCGCAACTCGGCAAGTCGTATCTCTGGGGTGGTACTGGCCCCACGGCCTTCGACTGCTCGGGCCTCACCATGATGGCTTGGGCGCAGGCCCGCGTGGCGTTGCTGCACTACACCGGCGATCAGATCAACGAAGGCACTGCAGTGATTTCTTACGCGGACGTATCACCCGGTGATCTGGTCCTCGTACCAGGGAGTGACGGAACTATCGCGAACCCCGGTCACGTGGGGATCTACCTCGGCGACGGACTCGTGGAGTCGGCGGTCGACGTGCAGTATGGCGTCATCGTTCAGCCGTACTCGAATTTCGTCGTCGGCGGTCTCTCCGGGATTCGCCACGTCGGCTAAGTGGACCTACGCGCAAGCGAAATGCGTCGAAAAAGAAAGTCAAACCAAATAAAGGAGCAGTAGTGATTACACAACTCGTAGCAGCCAGGCTCGTGGCCAGCGGCGTGAACGTCACGCCGAACAGCACGGCGATTCCCGGCATCAGTACCTTGTCAAAGCTCGTAGGTTCGCTCATGGCCTTTGGCCTCGTGCTCTCCCTCGCCGGGTTTGTGGGGTGCGCCATCGTCATGGCGATTGGACACCACAGTGCCAATCCGCAGTGGTCGAGTAAAGGAAAGATGGGGCTGCTGGTGTGCCTCGTCGCCGCGTTGCTCATCGGCGGCTCGGACTTGTTGATCAACACGTTCTACAACCTCGGCTCGAGTCTCAGCTAATGCGAAGCGTCTGTGGATCTGCGCGCACGAAGCTACTGATTGCGGTCCTGGTGGCCGTGGTGGTTGTGGTGTCGCTAGTCGTCCTACTGAGTTCGTCGGCGTCACTGACCAAGAGAGCGACTGTACGGACCCCGTCCGCAAATACAGAAAGTACGGCGATCACGTATCACCCGCTGCGGATCACCCCGCCCCAGACGGCGGTCGAGCGGACCGTCAATCAAGCAATGCATCAGAGTTCGAACCTTGATGGTTTGCCCGCATTGGAGGCGGCGAAGTTTCCGCTACCCGCCGCCGGCGTCGCGTTTCCGCCGATCGACGAAGCGGACTCGTCGTCACCCGCCATGTACGCAATGGCCTTCACGCAGGAACTCTTGGACATAGATTTCGCTACGTCAACGAGGCGTGAACTACTCGCCTGGACGAGCTACAACAACGCGCCGAACACGATGATCGAAATCCCCGCGACGGCGCAGGCGAAGATGCTTCCCGATTCACTCACGACGGGTGCGACCCTACTGCCCACGCTGACCCAGTGGACCACGAACGCGGCGGCGCGAACGCTCTGGCGCGTCAGCGCTCTCGTGATCTCGGTTAATCCGGCGTGGACGCAGGCCCTGAGCGCCGGTTGGGAGTCGGTAGATCCCCGCATGGTGATCTACGACGTGTCCGGGACGCTCACGGCAACGACCCCTGGCCGCCAACCGGTCGTGGCGTCGATCTCCTTCGCGCTCACCCTCGGCGGAGCGTCGTGGCACCCCGGCTACGGCGCCGTGGCCGTGGACTACTGGACCGTTAATTAGTGTGTAACAACTTCAACCCCCTCTGCCTCGTTGTCAAATCGATTGGCAGCTTGGGCACCACCGTCACGACCTCGGTGTTCACTAGCGTCGCGTCGGCCTTTGGGAACACCGCCGACTCCGCCATCAATTGGCTGTGGCAACAACTGTCCACGTCGACGGCGATCTCGCTCAGTGGCGCCAATTTCGAGCTTGACCTGGGCATCGTCGTGTCCATTGCCGTCGTCGTGTGTCTCGGGTTGTTCATTATTCAGTTGGCGCTCTCGGCGCTCAAGCACGACGCGGGCGGCATCGGTCGCGCGCTGCGCGGTTTGGTAATCGCGACCGTGGGCTGCGCGATTACCTTGGCGAGCCTCGACGTGCTCCTCGGCGCCGTCGACAAGCTCTGCGTGGGCGTGGTGAAGATCGCGACCGGCGGCACGATTGCGACCATGGGCACCAAGATCATTGCCGGCACCATGTTCACGACGGTCCTGGCCACTCCCGCCACCGTATTGATTCTGTCGCTCTTCGCCATTTGCGCGGTGGCGGTCGTGTGGTTCGCGCTCGTAATTAGAAAAATGCTCATCATCATCACCGCGATCTTCGCGCCCCTGGCCTTCGCCGGGGGTGTCGCCGATCTCTCACGAGGTTGGGTGCGCAAGTGGCTCGAAGCCATGCTCGCGCTGGTTTTCTCCAAATTGATCCTGATCATCATCTTCGTCATCGGGCTAGGGGTTCTCGGCGGCATGGGTTCACCGGCCGGGTCCACACCATTTACGGCGATAACCCAGGAGATCACGGGCCTGCTCATCCTCCTCGTCGCCGGGTTCTCACCGTGGATGGCCCTGAGAATTGTGCACTTCACGGGTGACCACGTGGCCACGATGGCGGGCTCGGCGTCGCACGCCAGCTCGGGAGCATCGACAGTGGTGGGCGCCCCACAGAAGGCCGCGCAGATGAAGTATTCAGCGATGATGCTCGGGGGACACCGCTCGAGCTCAGTGGCGCCGCCACCCGGTTCCGGACTTGGTCCGATTGGTGGTGACGTCGCGACGTCCACGAGAGCGGGGGCGTCCGCTGCGGGTGCGGCCAGCGTTGTCGGCGGTGGCGTCGTTGCTGGCGCAGCGCACGCCGGCGACGGAGTACGAAGAGAAATCTCCAGCGCCGTAAAGAATGGAGTCTCACGCGGTGCGCCAGTCGACGAGGCATCAGGTGGTGGCGTGAGTGGATCGTCCGGCGTTCCGCGCGTTGCTGGTCCATTTCATGCCACGCGAGATGCGATATCGAGCTCACCTGGCCGTTCTCTAACACCCGCAGCCCCCAGTCCGGAGGCTCGCAGCGTCGACGCCGACGCGCCTAGTACTCCAACGTCATTTACGCAGTCGCAAGCGCCGTCACCGCCGGCGACGCCTGCGACGCCAGATTCATCATCTCTACCGCCGCCACCGTTCCCCGTCACGCCGCCCGAGCCCCGAAATGAGTAAGTCGTGAGCGCAATCACTGCTCCCCAGACGGTGCGATTCGCCCGACGTCCGACGCGCGGAATGATGCTCGGCTTTTCGGCCCTGCGCTGTGCCGCCATAGGCGTGGCGTTCGCGACGGTGCTGCTCGGCCTCCTGGTTGGTGGCGGGTTCGGTCTCCTCGTGACGGGTCCGCTCTGGACATTGTTCATAGCCAGTGCCTTCGTCACGCGCAAGGGCGAGCCGATCGTTGAATGGTTGCCCTTCTTGGTGCACTGGTCGACGCGCGTGTCGGTAAAGCAGACGGAGTACCGGGTGCGCGTCACGTCGCCACGTCCGGCGGGCACGATGGCCCTGCCGGGTGACGCGGCACCGCTGCGCTTCTTCAACGACCCCGACACCAGAGCGTGTCTGATTCACGACCCCCACCGTCAATCACTCTCGGCGGTTCTCGCGGTGTCGCACTCGGCCTACGTACTGCTCGCGCCGAGCGAACAAGTACAACGCGTGTCGGCCTGGGGTCGCGTGCTCGCGTCCCTGGCCCAGACGGGCACGTGCGCGGCGTTGCAGATCCTCGAGTCGACAATTCCCGACCCCGGCACGAAGGTCGCCCGGTGGTACGAGGAGCACGCCACGTACGCGGCGGACTGGTCCAACGAGCAGTACCGGGCCTTGCTCGCGCAATCGTCATTTGGTTCCTCGACGCATCGCACCACGCTCACGCTCACCCTCGACATGAAGAAGGCCGCGTCGGCCATTCGCGCGGCCGGGCGCGGAGTGAAGGGCGCCGCCCACGTGCTGCGCGTTGACATGGCCGTCCTCGAACAAGGACTTCGCGCGGCCGGCCTGCGCGTGGATACCTGGCTCAGCGAAGCCGAGATCGCGACGCTGATTCGCCAGGCCTACGATCCCGCGAGCGAACTGGGTGTTGAGCATCCCGGGGCGAGACTTCGAACGTCGGGGCCGGTCGCCGTTTCGGAGCACTGGTCGTACCTGCGACACGACTCGGGGTACTCGAGCGTGCTCTGGATCAGCGAGTGGCCCAGGATCGAGGTCGCGCCACACTTTTTGCACGCGCTCGTCTTCGCGCCCGATATTCGCAAATCTCTGTCACTGATAGCGCGGCCGATTGGCACCGCCGAAGCGCTACGGGCCCTGCGAAAGGAGAAGACCGAAGCGATTACCGACGCCGCTCACAAGGCCAAGGTGGGTCAGATTCAAGACCTCTCCGACGTCCAGGAGTACCAGGACTTACTCCAACGCGAGCAGGCCCTCATCGGTGGCCACGCCGACGTGGAGTTCGCTGGCTTCGTCACGGTCACCTCGGGCAGCGAAGAAGGATTGACCCAAGCCGTGGCGCTGATTGAACGCGCCGCCGGTCAGTCGGGCTGCGAAACCCGTGTGCTCTACGGACGCCAGTCGCAGAGCTTCGTCGTCGCGGCGCTGCCGCTCGGGCGCAGCGTCTTCTAAGGAGAGAGGTGTATTCAATTGTCACGTCATAGAGACCGCCCCACGCCGCACCACGAGATCCGGGAACTGGAGATGGCGATATCGAAGCCGCGCCTCGCCAGAGTGCCGGGGTCCCATCACGTCGTCGTGGCCGGCCCGAAGGGGGGCACGGGTAAGACCACGGCGGCGGCGATGCTTGCCCTCTGTTTCGCCGAACTTCGTGGCGAGATCGTGAGCGTGCTCGACGCGACCACGCAGCTAGGCACCTTGCGTCGTCGCTTGGTGTCGGTAGCGGAACCTCCGACGCGACCCTTTCGAGAACTCTGCGCCCGAGCTCTGGATGGTGACGTGCTGCCCGAGTGGTCCGCGCTCGCGCCCTACGTCGACGTGGTGAACGGTCTGCGGGTGCTGCGAAGTCTGAGCAGTCCCGCGGACCAGGACTGTCCTACACCAGGCGAGTTTGCCGCCGGCGTCGCGCTGCTGCGACACGCCGGTGACATCGTCGTCTCCGACGTGGGCACGAGGACTAACGGCCCAGTCGCCGTCGCGGCGCTGGAGAGCGCGAGCACGCTGGTCCTCGCGACCGAGTTCGCGTACGACGCGCTGGAGCTGACCATTGAGATGGTGAGCGCGCTCTGCGGTCAGCCCCTCAGTTATCGGCCCGACCCCGACGACTGGTCCGCCGTGGCCGACGGTAAGTTCGCCACGTTGGTCGCGGGGTCCGTGGTCGTCGTCGCACCCGGTCGTCAACGTTGCGGCGCCACGGTTCGCCGCGACGTCAATCTCACGGCGATGACCGAGTGGCTTCGCGTCGTGTGCGGCGGCGTCGTCATGGTCAACCACGACGATCACCTCGACCTGGGCGATCGGATCGTGCTCGCAGAGCTGCAACTCGACACGGCAGTTGCGTATCTGCGCGCCGCCGCGGCGGTCGCCGCGCGGTTCCCACTGACCGAGGTGAACGAGTGATTCCGAAGCTACCGGTCCGACGCTTTACGCCAAAACGTCGAGCCCGACGGGTCCGTCATTCGGCGTCAACGCAGTCGTCGACAAGAGCGAAGCGCACCATGGTGGTTCGACTGGCGTTCGTGGGCGTCGTTGATCTGGTGTTGATAGTGGCGATGTTTCATCCAGGAATCGTGCGCAGCGTCTTCACGTCAATGCCGATGACGATCACCGTGCGAACCGCGACGCTCACGACGGCGACGAGTTGGGGTGGAGCGTGACGAGCCAAGAAGGGCAACCGGTCGCCGTGCCGGCGAGGATTCAACTACCGCCGTATCCGCCCTTCGTCAACGCACGAACGCGTAGTTCCGTGACGCCGTCGGATGCTTCGCTCAAAAACCCTGGTGGACTCGGGGTACCTACGCCCCCCAGCGCGCAAATGGAGTCCGTAGCGGCGATCCTGGACGGAGGGGACTCTCTCGGCGCCACGTTGTACAGCGGTTCGAACACTCCGCGACGGGTTCGACGAGGGATGGCGCGCGCGGCGGCGCAGATTTCCGGAGCGGATCGCGTAGCCGCGCGCGAACAACAGGGAGAGGCCAAACGTCAACTTCAACTCGAGGCTAAAGCAGCTGCGTATCTGGGGAGGAATGGCGAACTCGGGGAACAGGCGCTGCGTACGTATCGAAGGTTGAAGGTTGAACCACACCGAGCGACGAGCGAGGTCGTAGCCGGCGCGTACCCCTTTCTCGCCGAGAGCGGGCTGGGCAGCCAAGGCATCCTGATCGGTCAAGACGCGTGGAGTGGCGCGGGCTTCGTCTACGACCCTTGGGTGCTCTACCGACTGGGTGTTCTTACTAATCCGAACTGTCTGCTCGCGGGGGTCGTGGGTCGTGGCAAGAGCACGCTCGCCAAGTCGATCGCGACACGCTCGATCGCCTTCGGGCGAAAGTGTTACGTGCCCGGTGACCCCAAGGGGGAGTGGACGGTAGTGAGTCGCAGTGTCGGCGGCCAAGCGATTGCCTTGGGCGGCGGCGCGGCGCGACTCAATCCCCTCGACGAAGGTCCGCGTCCGGCGTACCTGACGAACTTCGACGGCGATCAGGTCACGCTGTCGGACGCGGCGTGGGCGCAGATGGTGCGAGCGCGTCGTTGCGAGCTGTTGCGCTCGATCACCGAAGCGGCGCTCGGTCGACTGATGGGACCGGTGGAGTCCACGGCGCTCTACGCGGCGCTCGACGAGGCGGTGGCAACGAACACCGTCGCGACATTGCCGCAGGTGGTGTCGGCGATGTTCGATCCACCCGGCGACGTGATCGGTTCAAATCGCGCGCAGTTGCTGGACGACGGTCGTGACGTGGCGCACGCGCTCAATCGCCTCGTCGGTGGTGACCTGGGAGGACTGTTTGACGGGCCCTCCACCGTGCACTTTGACGCGACTCTCCCCATGGTGAGTCTCGATCTCAGTCGCATACAAGGTTCGGACGCGAAGATCGGTCTGGTGATGACGTGCGCGAGTTCGTGGATGGAGGCGGCCTTGCAAGATCCCTCGAGCGGACAGCGCTGGGTGATCTACGACGAAGCGTGGCGCGTGCTGAAGCAACCAGCCTTGCTCGCGCGCATGCAGAGCCAGTGGAAACTCAGTCGGGCCCTCGGGATTGCCAACCTGATGGTGATCCATCGTCTGAGCGATCTCGACGCCGTGGGTGAACGAGACTCCGAAGCGCGTAATCTCGCGCTCGGACTACTGGCGGACTGCTCCACCAAGATCATCTACGCCCAAGAGTCGGGCGAAGACGCCAAGACCGGCGCGGCGCTGGGTTTGTCCTCCACGGAAATTGACCAACTCGCGAGTCTGGCGCGAGGCGAAGGGCTCTGGCGCGTGGGCGAGCGGTCCTTCGTCGTTCGCCATATCTGCACGCCGGGCGAGTTGGCTCTCTTTGATACGAACCAAAGAATGGAGATTTTGTGAGACCGCGACGCCACGACGACGACGTGTGGTTATTCGTCATCGCCGGAGCGTTCGGACTTTTCTTCACGTTGGTCGCGGGAGGGCTGCTGAGCGCGTGGCTCTCGGGCCACGGACTCCCGACGCACCACGTCGCGGGTGCGCTCTCGGCCTTGGCGCACACTGGTGACCCGTCGCTCGCGTGGCGCACGCCGGTCGGTCCCGCGTGGCTCTACTGGTCGGCGACGTCAGTGGTCTTCGCCGTCAGCGTTCTCGTCGCCTACTTCGTGACGCGCGTCGTGCGACGTGACACGCGCAGCAAGGCCGATGATCCGACTCGTATTCCCGGCCTGGCTGATCGACACGACGTCGTGGTCGCCGCCGGTGCGAAGCATCTTCTCCAACGGGGCTCGATCCTGCGGCCATCAGTTGCCAAGCCGACACCGAAGGATCTCGGACTCTTTCTCGGGTCGAGTCGTGGCGTGGACTGTTACGCCAGCGTCGAGGACTCGATGGTCATTCTCGGACCCCCGCGTAGCGGCAAGGGGTACAACCTGGTGATCCCCTTCATCCTTGATGCACCGGGGGCGGTCATCACGACGAGCACCCGACCGGACAACTTGGCCGCGACCATGACGGCACGCATGCGGCGCGGCCCCGTTGGCGTCTTCGACCCCCAAGGACTCGCGAAGGGCGTCGCTGGGGGGCTGCGCTGGTCGCCCATCAGGGGATGCGAGCTCCCTCAAACGGCGATGCTGCGCGCCGGTGCGCTGTGCGCGGGCGCCGCGGGCCGCGTCGAGGGCGGCAACTTCTGGCAGCAACAGACCGAAGCGGTCGTGCGCTGTCTCTTGCAAGCTGCGGCGGTCGATCGGCGAAGCGTGAGCGATCTTTATCGGTGGAGCCTGTCACCCGACGAGGCGAAGGAGGCCGTCGAGATACTGAGCGCCTCATCGGTCGCCACGCCGCTCTGGTCGCGAGCGCTCGGGGCCGTCGTCGGACTCGAACCTCGCCAGCGCGCGAACATCTGGTCGGTCGTCAGTTCGGTCTTCGCGCCCTTCGCGAGTCCCGAGGTCATCGAGCAGCTCACCCCCTTACCCGGCGCTGAGTTTCAGCCCGCGCGGTTTCTCAAAGAGAACGGCACGCTCTTCCTCCTCGGTACGAGCTCGGGTGCGTTCGCCACGTCGAACATCGTCTCGGCCTTGATCGAGGACGTGGTGGAGACCGCGCGTCAACTCGCCGCAGCGTCGCCCGGCGCTCGCCTTGATCCGCCGGTGGCGCTGATTCTGGACGAAGCGGCGAACTACCCGCTGCCCTCGCTGGGTTCTTTAATGAGTGAGGGCGGGGGTACGGGCATCACGACGGTCGCGGTCCTTCAGTCCCTGGCGCAAGCGCGCGATCGTTGGGGGAGTGAACAGGCGCAGGCCATCTGGGACTCGGCTACGTCGAAGGTGATTCTCGGGGGCTCGAGCAACGCGAGCGACCTTCGCGATCTGGCGCAGCTCATTGGTGATCGAGAACATCCCGAGGTCACGACGACTCACCAAGCTGGCGGTGGACGGAGTATCTCGGAGTCCACGCGCCAACGAGCCATCCTGGATCCGAGCAGCGTCCGGCTCATCAAGGTGGGTCACGGCCTATTGATGTTGCGCGCGGCCAAACCCATCATGTTGACCCTGAAGCCCTGGACGCTGCGCACTGACGCTCGCGAACTCAGCCTCGCGCGAACGAGAGTCGAAGAGTTACTGCGCCTCGGCGCTCTTCCAGGGTGGGAAGTGCGGGCGTGAGCTCGGCGACGCCACGGCGCCCGGTTCTACTTCGCGCTATTGACGCGCGTTCGAAGGCGACCAGCGACGAGGAGAAGATCGAGCCGCCGATTCACTGGCCAACTTTGGCGGCCATCGCGGCGGAGCGCGAGTGGTCGGGGCTGCGCGAATGGGTTGACGAGTTGCGCGAACGCTACAAGGGAATAGATAGTTACGTCGTGCCGGCGTGTTGGTATGAACACCAGTCGCTGGTGCTCGCCTTGCAGGCGCTGAAGGATCACGAACGAGCCGCCTACGCGACGTCCTCACCAGCGTCCTCGGGCACGGACTGGCATCGCGCGTTTCGCGACATCACGGCAATGCTGCGCCAGTTCACCGCCGATCTGCGTTGCGCTCACGGACCCGAATGCGCGGAAAGAGAATTCTTCGACGACTTCGTTAACGAAGATATTGCCCGACGACGCCGCCGCGCCGCGACCGTTGCGTTAGGTCACTCGGAATAACGCACTACCGGGTGGGTAACGGAGACGCAGTTATGGACCACGACTACGCGGAACTACTCGAAGCACTGGGCGAGGGCGTCGCGGCGCTCGCCACCAGCGAGCGCTGGACGCAGTACCTCGACGTGCAGAGTCGCTTCCCTCGCTACAGTTCGAACAACGCGCTGTTGATCCTCGCCCAGAAGCCCGACGCCACGCGCGTCGCGGGCTACAAGGCCTGGCAAGCCCTCGGTCATCAGATAGTGGCAAAGGAGTCGGCCCTGCGGATCTTCGCGCCGATGAAGTACCGAAAGGACGACGTCCCCGAGGGTGAGAAGACCAGCGAAATTCGCGGCTTCAAGTTGGTGCCGGTCTTTGACGTCAGCCAAACCGAGGGGCCCGACCTGCCCGATATCGTGAGCAAGCTCAACGGACTCGCTCCCGAGGGCGTGTTCGAAAAGCTCACCGGGTTCGCCGACGACATCGGGTTTCGCGTGGAGCGACCATCGTTGCTCGAGAGCGGGGCGAACGGTGACACGAATCATTCAGAGGGCCTCATCCGGGTAGCGACCAACAACGCCGAGGCTCAACAAGTAAAGACGCTGGCCCACGAGATCGGTCACGCACTCCTGCACGATCCCGGTCTTGCGACCAACAAGGACTTGTCGCGCGCACTGAAGGAACTTGAAGCGGAGTCCACGGCGTACGTCATCTGTCGCGCGCTCGCCGTGGACACCAGTGACTACTCCTTTGGCTACGTCGTTGGATGGGCCGGCGGTGGGGAGCAGGCGCTCCGGGGCATCAAGGCGTCCACGGGACGGATCCAGCGCGCCGCCGCCGCGGTACTTAAGACCTTCGAGGTGGAGGAACCCGTCGTCGAGGCCGTGAATGTGGTGAGTGCGGGCGTCTCGATCGAACAGTGGCGCGACGTCACGGCCGTGCTCGACGCCGGTGAGCGCTGGGCGGGCGATCGAGGTGAAGCGGCACGCCTTCAACAGATTGGCGACGCGTCCGACGGGCGGATCAGCGTCATTCCAATCGGCCTTTCGCGGAATCTCGAATCAGCCGGCAACTTCCGGCCACTCGACGCCTGGGAGTTCGACGGACCAGCGGCGACCGCGCCGGCGTGGCACGAGCTCGGACTCTAGGGGGGAATGTGACTAAGCGAATCTCACTGGTCGTGACGTACGACACGGACAGCCAGACGTCAATCGTTGACGTCGACGCGTCGACGGCTCGTTTTCCCGAGGGGCTCTGTTGGGACGATGAGCTGGATCGTTGGGTGGATGATCCGGGACTAGTGGATGAGGCCACGAGGCGACTTGTTGCTCAGTTGCGAACAGACGAGCGCTCGACCTCGCCCGGTTCTCGGGCGCCGGTGCGCGTGGAGACGAAGTTCATAGAACTGGCGCTTAACATCATCGACCCGGACTGCGCCTGGGACCCCGAGGAAACCCTCGAGTTCGCTGACGCGGCGGGGGTGTATCTCAGCGAGTATCCGATCACTAGCTGGGAGATAGAGGGCGCCTTCGCGCTCGTCGCCCAGTTTGTTCACGATTGGGCGCTGGGCGAAGCTCACCTCGAGGACGGTACGTCACTTGGTGTCGATCGAGTCGATGATCGCGTCGCTGCTCAGCTGGTGCGGATGGGGATCGCTTCGAAACTCGAGCGCCCGTCGAGCTCTTTTGAATCCGTGATCGGTGAGATGGAGACTGACGATTGGCTAGGGCGTACGTCACTCGAAACGGAGGATCCGCTGTCGCGAACGACCCTACGGATGATCTTTGGCGACTACGAGGGAGCCCCCACGCTGGCGCTCTTCGTCGGAGATGACGAAGAGCCGATTCTCATTGATCGCTCGGCGCCACAGATTGCGATTGACCAAGGGTGGGCGACCGTCAAGGACTCGAACGTACCC
>Ga0208715_1000148_pt1 | contig 25146 bp, 21 predicted proteins | sample NGESurshal092012_3_FD_184473 | JGI IMG/M metagenome (GOLD analysis project Ga0208715, IMG submission 184473) | Arctic peat soil microbial communities from Barrow, Alaska - NGEE Surface sample 210 shallow-092012 (SPAdes) | ecosystem: Environmental > Terrestrial > Soil > Wetlands > Peat ... | reverse complement strand
AGGATTTGCAGCGAGAAAGCCGAGCACCAGGATGAGGCTGAGGATGCCGCCGACATAGCCGGTGGCCCAGCCGGTGCCGGACAATCGCCCGATCCTGTCCGGCGGCACCAGCGACGGCATCATCGCATTGTTGAAGACGGTGGCGAATTCGACGCCGACGGTCGCAATCCCATAGGCGAGCAGCAGCGGTGCAATCACGCTTGCGTCGCCAGGCTTGCCAAACCACATCAGGCAGGAGCCGATCACCAGCAGCGCGCCGAACGCCGCGATCCATGGCTTGCGGCGACCGCTGGCGTCCGCGATGGCGCCCAGCACCGGCGACATCAGCGCGATCACCAATCCCGCAGCCGCGGTCGCAAAGCCCCACAGCGCCTGTCCGCTCGCGGGATCGGAGGCCACATGCATGGCGAAATAAGGCGCAAACACGAAGGTGGTGATCAGCGTGAAATAAGGCTCCGCCGCCCAAGCGAAGAAAATCCAGCTGATGACGGCGGAGCGCGGCGGATAATTCTGCTGCATGCCGGCAATGCGCGCGTCCGAAGCTGTTATCGCCATGCTCGAAATATCCTGCCGAATCACGAGGAGGCGTTTTGCCCGGGGCATCGGAACCCATATAGCATTGGTATTGCGACGGCCCTGCTGACGCTAGATTGAGCTCAACCCGCGGCGGAATTTTGATGACCTGGTTTACATCCGAGCAGCGCAGGATATTCGCAGGCATCTTGCTGGTTGTCGCATGCTGCCTGCCGGCGGCCGCACAGGAGCAACGCCGCGGCTTTTACACGCCTCCCGGTGCGGATGCCATTCATGCGGTCGCCGCCGAACACGGCATGGTGGTCGCGCAGGAAAAAATCGCGGCACAAGTCGGCGCCGATGTGCTGAGGCGCGGCGGCAATGCGGTCGATGCGGCGGTGGCCACCGGTTTCGCCATGGCCGTGACCTATCCGCGCGCGGGAAACATCGGCGGCGGCGGCTTCATGATGATTCACTCGGCGGAGCGCCACGAGGACGTCGCCATCGATTATCGCGAGACCGCGCCGGCTGCGGCCACCCCGGGAATTTTTCTCGGCGCCGATGGCAAACCCGATATCGCAAAGTCGCGCGATTCCGCGCTCGGCATCGGTGTTCCCGGCACGCCAGCGGGATTGACACTGGCACTGGAGAAATACGGCTCGGGCAAATTCACGCTGGCGGATTTGCTGCGGCCGGCGATCGATCTGGCGCGCGACGGCATTGTCGTCACCGACGACAGCGCCGACACGCTGCCGGACTGGCATCGGCGGCTGGCGCGCTGGCCCTCGTCGACGAAGATCTTTTCCCGCGCTGACGGAGGCTCATTGCGCGAAGGCGACACGCTGGTTCAGACCGATCTGGCGGCAACGCTCTCGGCGATCGCAGCGCGGGGGCCGCGCGGGTTTTACGAAGGGCCGGTCGCTGAAAGGCTGGCGAAGGCGATCGAGGACGCCGGCGGCATCATGACATCAGACGATCTGAAATCGTATCAGCCTGTGATCCGCGCGCCGATGCGCGGCACCTATCGCGGATATGACATTGTCTCGATGCCTCAGCCGTCGTCCGGCGGAGTCGTGCTGCTGGAGACGCTGAATATCCTGGAAGGTTTTCCGATGTCCGACATGAAGCAGGGCTCGGCAGCCTCGCTGCATGTCATGATCGAAGCGATGAAGCGCGCCTATGCCGACCGCGCGCGCTATCTCGGCGATCCCGCCTTCGTCAACGCGCCGATTGCCACCCTGATCGCGAAGGATTACGCCGCCAGGCAGCGCGCCAGCATCGATCTCGACCGTGCGACGCCATGGACCGATGCGCTCTCGGCGACGCCGCCGCGCGAAGGCAGCAACACCACGCATTTTTCGGTCGTCGATAGCCGGGGCAACGCGGTCAGCAACACCTATACGCTGAATTTCAGCTACGGCCTTGGCCTGGTCGCTGACGGCACCGGCGTGCTGCTCAACAACGAGCTCGACGATTTCACCGCGGCGCCCGGCGCCTCGAATGCCTATGGCCTCGTCGGATTCGAGGCCAACCTGCCCGGCCCCGGCAAACGGCCGTTGTCGTCGATGTCGCCGACCATTGTGCTGAAAGACGGCAAGCCGGTCCTGGTGACGGGATCGCCCGGCGGCAGCCGCATCATCTCCACGGTGCTGCAGGTGATCGTCAACGTGCTCGACTACCGCATGGATGTCGCGGCCGCGGTGGCGGCGCCGCGGCTGCACCATCAATGGCTGCCGGATGAAGTGCGCGTCGAGCGCGGTTTCGCCGACGAGACGCTGGCTGCGCTCCGGGCCAAAGGCCATCGCGTGGTCGAATCGCTCGGCCAGACCTCGGCCAATTCGATCGCCGTGACGGAGAATGGATTGCTCGGCGCCCCCGATCCGCGTACCCGTGGCGCGGACGCCGCCGGCCAATAGACCGGTTGCGGACCGCGGATCGGATTTGCCTGATGACAGCATCAGGGATCAGCGTAGGATTTGCACCACCCGCGCAAACCGGCCGCCGTGGGGCTAAGCAAAGGCCGCTCAGAAAATATCCGGGGGGACATCCATCATGAGCATCGTCGAACCATCAGGGGCGATCGAAGTCGCGCCGATCGAGGATTCCAGCCTCCTCGCATTTTATCGCGACATGAATCTGCCGGAGCGGCGGACGTTCTGGGCTTGCGCGTCGGGCTGGGCGCTCGACGGCATGGACTTCATGATCTATCCGCTGGTGATCGGCACCATCATCGCGCTGTGGAAGGTCGATCCCGGCACCGCCGGCCTCGCCGGCACCGTGACGCTGCTGGCTTCCGCGGTCGGCGGCTGGCTCGGCGGCTATCTGGCCGACCGCATCGGCCGCGTCAAAACATTGCAGTTCACGATCCTCTGGTTTTCGTTTTTCTCGCTGATCTGCGCCTTTGTGCAGAATTTTGATCAGCTGCTGATCGCCCGCGCGCTGCTCGGTCTCGGCTTCGGCGGCGAATGGGCTGCCGGCGCCGTGCTGATGGGCGAAGCGATACGTCCGCAATACCGCGGTCGCGCGGTCGGCTCGGTACAGTCAGGCTGGGCGGTCGGCTGGGGCCTTGCGGTGCTGTCGCAGGCGATTCTGTTCTCCTATTTGCCGCCGGAGCTCGCATGGCGCTGGATGTTCGCCATCGGCGCGCTGCCGGCGCTGCTGGTGTTCTTCCTGCGCCGCTATGTGGAGGAGCCGGTGATCGCCGCCGAGACGCGCGCCAAGCAGGTGGCGTCGGGCGTCCGGCCCGCGCTGTGGGAGATTTTCTCAGGCCCCATTCTCAAGACCACGATTCTGGCGTCGCTGATGGCGACGGGTTGCCAGGGCGGCTATTACGCCATCACCTTCTGGGTACCGCGCTTTCTCACCACCGAGCGCAAGCTATCGATCGTAAGCTCCACCGGCTATCTCGCGGCTTTGATCATCGGCTCGTTTATCGGCTATCTGGTCGGGGCGTGGCTTGCCGACCGCATCGGGCGGCGCAACCTGTTCCTGATCTTCTCGATCGGCGCGATCGCCGTAATTCTTCTCTACACCCAGTTGCCGTTGACCAATGAAGTGCTGTGGCTGCTCGGCTTCCCGCTCGGCTTCTTTGCTTCTGGTTATTTCTCCGGCGTGGGCGCATTCCTCACCGAACTCTATCCGACGAGGCTGCGCGGATCCGGCCAGGGCTTCTGCTACAATTTCGGCCGCGGCATCGGCGCCCTGTTTCCGTTCCTGGTCGGCGCGCTCTCGAACTCAACCTCGCTCGGCAACGCCATCGCGATTTTCGCCGTGCTGGCTTACGGCGTGTTCTTCATCGCGGCTTTTGCGCTGCCGGAAACGCGCGGCAGAATTCTGCATGCGGATGCGTAGAATGATCCGCTTGCGGCAGCGGAAGCGCACTCCCTCTCCCACCCAACTCGGGTTTACCCGAGTTGGGCATCTAAATCTGTCGAAGTCGGATATATCCGACTTCGATGGGAGAGGGTTGGGGTGAGGGGTTACGGTCTATCGTGAGGCTGTAACCCTCACCCGGCGCTCCGCGCCGACCTCTCCCGGTGGGAGAGGTATAGAGAACTCGTCAGCACTGACTGTTGAATTAACTGGAGCTCGCTCGATGACGTCCCTCAAAGGCAAGACACTGTTCGTGTCCGGCGGCAGCCGCGGCATCGGGCTTGCGATCGCGTTGCGCGCCGCGCGCGACGGCGCCAATGTCGCGATCGCCGCGAAAACGGCGGAGCCGCATCCGAAGCTCAAGGGCACCATCTACACGGCCGCCGACGAGATCCGCGCCGCCGGCGGCAAGGCACTGCCGATCCTGTGCGATATCCGCGAGGAGGCCCAGGTGATGGCAGCGGTGGATCAGACCGTCGCCGAATTCGGCGGCATCGATATCTGCGTCAACAACGCCAGCGCCATCAGCCTCACCGATTCGCAGATGACCGACATGAAGCGGTTCGATCTGATGATGGGTATCAACACCCGCGGCACCTTCATGGTGTCGAAATACTGCATCCCGCATCTGAAGAAGGCTGTTAACCCGCACATTCTGATGCTGTCGCCGCCGCTCGACATGAAGCCAAAATGGTTCGAGCACTCCACCGCCTACACCCTGGCGAAGTTCGGCATGAGCATGTGCGTGCTCGGCCTGTCGGCCGAACTGAAGGCCGCAGGCGTCGCGGTCAACGCGCTGTGGCCACGCACCACCATCGCCACCGCCGCGGTTGGCAATCTCTTGGGGGGCGACGCCATGATGCGCGCCAGCCGCACGCCGGAGATCATGGGGGAAGCGGCCTATGTCATTTTCACAAAACCGTCGCGCGAGTTCACCGGACAGTTCTGCATCGACGACAAGGTGCTTTACGAAAGCGGCGTGCGCGACTTCGAGCACTACCGCGTCGATCCCACGGTGCCCTTGATGTCGGATTTCTTCGTGCCCGACGACGACATGCCGCCGCCCGGTGTCACCGTGAGGGCGATGCCGTCGGTTGGCGAGGTCCAGAAGTCGCGCTAGAAGCACGGCGCTGCCGGGCCGGGCGCGGGGAGAAATTGGTGGTTTTGCGGAAGCTGATCGCTGGTGCGCTGATCCTGGCCGTGCCGATTGCGTTGTGCGCCAGCTACCGCCCCGACCGCGCGATTCGCGTGGCGACCGGCCTCGTGGCGCACAACGTCTGCTCGAAGAGCTTTGTCTCCGGGCTCGATCCGCAAACCGTGTTCGCGGAAACCACGGACCGATCAGTCATCCGCTTGTTACGCTGGGGTCTGAGATATGATCTCGATCGCGCCGGCAAGACCGTCGATGCGTCGCTGGCGGGGTGGCTCGGCAGCCGCGCGGCGTTTCACGACGGGTTCGGCTGCGTGCTGCTGCGCGGACCCAACGAACCCTATCTGCTCAGGAGCGACATCGCCGCATTGAAGATGCCGAAAAATCCGCCGCTGCTGGCGGAGATTGCCGGTCCGGCTCTGGTCGAACCGTCCGATCCGAGATTGAAGGCCGCGCTCGATCATGCCTTCGAGGAACCCTTAACGCCGCCGTTTCGCCGAACCAAGGCGGTCGTTGTGGTGCGTGACGGCCGCGTAATTGCCGAGCGCTATGCCGATGGCATCGGCGTCGATACGCCCCTGCTTGGTTTTTCCATGACCAAATCCGTGGTCAATGCCCTGATCGGCATTCTGACGCAGCAAGGGCTGGTCACCCCGTCGATGCCGGCGCCGATTCCGGAATGGCGCGGTGCCACCGACCCGCGCCGCGAGATTGAGGTTGAGCATCTGATGCGGATGACCACGGGTCTTGCGCTCGATGAAACCAATTCCGGTTTCGATCCCTCCAGCCAGATGGTTTACCTGCACAACGACATGGCGGGATTCGCCGTCAACGCCGCCGTCATTGCGCCACCGGGAACGCGGTGGGCCTACAGCAGCCCCACCACGCAGCTACTGGCGCGAATCATCCGCGATGCCGTCGGCGGTCCCGAACAGACGCTGGCGTTCGCCTGGCGCGAACTGTTCAATCCGCTGGGAATGCGCACCGTAACGCTGGAATTTGACGGCGCCGGCACGCTGCAGGGATCGAGCTACATGCTGGCGAGCGCCAGGGACTGGGCGCGATTCGGATTGCTTTATCTGAATGACGGGGTGATCGGCGGCCGGCGTATCCTGCAGGAAGACTGGGTAGATTTTTCAGCCGCCGCGACGCTCGATACCGACTACGGCGCCGGCTTCTGGACCAATCGCAGCGAGCATGAATATGCCAAGGGCCGCGTTAGGCTCGGGATTCTGCGCGACGCATTTTTTGCCTCCGGCGATCTCGGCCAGCGCATCGTTATTATTCCGTCGCAGCATCTGGTGATCGTCCGTCTCGGCGACTCCGTCGATCCCACCGGCGATATCCGCGGCCTCGGACGCCTGGTCAAGGAGGTGATCGCAGCGGTGCAGGGTTGATCTCTTCTCCCTCTCGCCGCTTGCGGGGCGAGGTAAGAGCCTCAGCGCCCGACCGCATACGGCCCGCCGCGCTCGAGCGCGCGCTGGTAGGCCGGGCGGGCGTGTATGTATGCGTTCAAGAAACGCCATCGCCCTGGGGTGACCCTGCTCGAGCCCGCCGCGCGCAGCAGCCGCTTCCAGCGGAAAACTCATCTGAATGTCGGCGGCGGTGAATTCATTGCCGGCGAACCATTGGCTCTTGCCGAGTTCGCCTTCCCAGAACGCCATGTGCTGCTTGAGCTGTGGATTGACCAGCGTGGTCATCGCCTGGTTGAAGACCTTGCGCACCAGCGGACGCAGCAACGCCGGCGCGCGCTTCGGCATCGCGTGAACAACAGCTTCAGCAACAGCGGCGGCATCGCGGACCCTTCCGCGTAATGCAGCCAATAGGTGTAGCGCAGCCGCTCCGGCGTTTTGGGCGGCGGTATCAACCGCCCCTCGCCATAGGTGTCGATGATGTATTCGGCGATCGCGCCTGATTCCGCGATGGTGTTGCCATTGTCTGAAATGACAGGGGATTTTCCGAGCGGATGAATCGCGCGCAGCTCGGCCGGCGCGCGCATGTCCGGCTGACGCTGATAGCGGACGATCTCGTAGGGCACGCCAAGCTCCTCAAGCAGCCAGAGCACGCGCTGGGAGCGGGAATTGTTGAGATGAGATGACGGTGAGCATGGCTAGTCCCCGGGCATTGGCGCGGCGGCGCGGCGGCGCGGCGCCTGGTCGTGCCAGCCGGGTGCTGGAAAGTCGAGATGGCCCGGCCGCGACGGATATTACCCTGATATTATTGACCAAACTAATTTACCCGGGTAATATCTACCGTAGAAACTGAGGAGTTTTCCATGAATCCGGGGTCTGACGCCGCTTACATCGCCTTCGAAGGCGACCGCTGCATCGCGTCCGGCGATCTCCGCAGCGTTGTCAACGCGGCGAAAGCGACGCTCGATCGGCGCAACGATGCGTCGATACTTGTCTTCGATGGCAGGACCAGCGGCCCGATCGACATCGATTTTCGCGGCTCCATCGAGGACGTTATAGCGCGACTGCCTGACATCGCCGCCGCGCCGGCCGCAGTGGAGGAAGATGCCGCGCTGCCCGTGCCACGCGGTCCTGGCCGGCCGAAACTGGGCGTGGTCGCGCGCGAGGTCACGCTGCTGCCGCGGCACTGGGAGTGGCTGGCGCAGCAAAGCGGCGGCGCCTCGGTCGCGCTGCGCAAGCTGGTCGACGGGGCAAGGCGGACCGGCGAGGACAAGGATCGCGTCCGTCGGGCGCAGGATGCGGCCTATCGTTTCATGTCGGTCATGGCCGGCAACAAGCCGCATTACGAAGACGCGATCCGCGCGCTGTTCGCCGGCGACCCCACCGGCTTCGAAGAATTGATCGCAGAATGGCCAACGGATGTGCGCGACCACGCCTCAAGGCTCGCAGAAAGCGCCTTTGACCGCGAACCGCAGGCGCGCGCCGGTTGATCCCGCTGATGTGAGCCGCTAGGCTGGTTGGAATGATAGGGATCATATAAGAACCGTCACATCTCAGGGAGACCGCCGTGAGTTCAACCGCCCCGCAATTCATGTTCGATTTCGGCAGCCCCAATGCTTTCCTCAGTCACGAGGCGATCCCGGCCATCGAAAAACGCACCGGGGTGAAATTCGAGTATGTGCCGATTCTGCTGGGCGGCATCTTCAAGGCAACCAACAACAAATCCCCTGCCGAATCGCTTGCCGGCATCAAGAACAAGCGTGAGTTTCACGCGCTGGAGACGGAACGCTTCGTGAAACGCTTTCACGTCAAACCCTACACCTGGAATCCGTTCTTTCCGGTCAACACTCTCAATTTGATGCGCGCCGCGATCGCAGCGCAGTCAGAGGGCGTGTTTGAAAAATACGTCGACGCCGCGTTTCATCACATGTGGGTGGAGCCGAAGAAAATGGACGACCCCGAAGTGGCGCTCAAGGCCCTGACCGCGTCCGGCCTCGATGCGGCGAAACTGGTCGCGCGCGCGCAAGAACCCGGCGTCAAGGCGAAGCTGATCGAGAACACGCAAGCGGCGGTCGAGCGCGGCGCGTTCGGCTCGCCGACCTTCTTCGTCGGCAAGGAAATGTTTTTCGGCAAGGAGCAGTTGCGCGAGGTCGAGGAACTGATTTCGGGCAAATGACAGTACCGTCATTGCTGTCAACCCGCGGAGAGCTCAAGAATGCAAAAGCGCAACGCCACGGCCGCGGTGATCGGCGCCGGCGACTATATCGGCGCCGAGATCGCGAAGAAGTTCGCCGCCGAGGGCTTCACCGTATTCGCGGGACGGCGCGACGGCGCCAAGCTCGAGCCGCTGGTCAGGGAAATCGAGGCCGCGGGCGGATCGATCGTCGCGCGCGCGCTCGATGCGCGGAAGGAGGACGAGGTCGCGGCCTTCCTCAATGACGCCGACAAGCACGCGCCGCTGGAAGTGTGCATCTTCAACGTCGGCGCCAATGTCAACTTCCCGATTCTCGAGACCACCGACCGCGTGTTCCGGAAAGTGTGGGAAATGGCCTGCTGGGCCGGGTTCCTTGCCGGACGCGAATCCGCGCGATTGATGGTGCCGCGCGGCAAGGGCAACATCTTCTTTACCGGCGCCACCGCCAGCCTGCGCGGCGGCAGCGGCTTTGCGGCCTTCGCCAGCGCGAAATTCGGATTGCGCGCGGTGGCCCAATCGATGGCGCGCGAACTCGGGCCGAAGAACATCCACGTCGCCCATCTGATCATCGATTCCGGCGTCGACACCGCCTGGGTGCGCGAGCGCCGCGAGCAGCTCTGGGGCAAGGACGCCCTGAACAATCCGGATTTGCTGATGCCGCCGGCGTCGGTTGCAGCCTCGTACTGGCAGCTTTACCAGCAGCCGCGCAGCGCCTGGACGTTTGAGCTGGAAATTCGCCCGTTCGGGGAAAAGTGGTAACGCCTTATGTTCCTCCTCATGGTGAGGAGGCGCTTGCGCCGTCTCGAACCATGAGGCCACAATACACCTCTCATCCTTCGAGACGCACGCAGGAACGCGCTCCTCAGGATGAGGCAGAGAACAAGAACAAAAGGAATTGAGCGATGCGCATTCTCGTGGTCGGCACCGGCGCCATCGGTGGATATTTTGGCGGCAGAATGCTTCAGGCCGGCCGCGATGTGACATTTCTCGTCCGCCCGCGGCGCGCCGCCGAGCTGGCCGACGCCGGCCTCGTGATCAAAAGCCCCAACGGGGATGTGACGCTGAAAAATCCGCCGGCGCTGCTGGCGGACAAACTTGACGAAAAATTCGACGTCATCTTGTTGAGCTGCAAGGCATTCGATCTCGACGACGCGATCCGGTCGTTTGCACCGGCGGTGGGGCCGCAAACGGCGATCATCCCGCTGCTCAACGGCATGCTGCATCTGGATAGGCTCGACGAGAAATTCGGGCGCGAGCGCGTGCTCGGCGGCCTCTGCACGATCGCCGTCACGCTCAACGAACATCGCGAGGTGGTTCAGCTCAATCCGATGCAGTCGCTCAGTTTCGGCGAACGCGACGGCAGACTGTCGGACCGCGTCCGCGCCATCGCCGAAGTCATGGCCAGCGGCAAGTTGGGCGCGGTGGCCAGCGAGCATATTGTGCAGGAGATGTGGGAGAAATGGGTCTTCCTCGCCACGCTTGCGGCCTCGACCTGCCTGATGCGCACGTCGGTCGGCAATATCCTGGCATCGCCCGGCGGCAGGGAATTCATCCTTGGCGCGTTCGACGAATGCAGCGCGGTCGCGACCGCCGAGGGCTACGCGCCCCGCGCGCCCTTCCTGGAACGCACCCTCGGAATGCTCACCGCGGAAGGCTCGCAGATGACCGCGTCGATGTTCCGTGACATCAAAGCGGGCGCACCCGTTGAAGCCGATCACGTGATCGGCGATCTGATCGTGCGCGGCGATGCCGCGAAGGTACCGGTTCCCAGACTGCGGACCGCCTACACGCATCTGAAGGCGTATGAGAAGCAGCGTGCTTAGGCCGATACCCGGAATTTCGATCGGAAACTGAGCAAAACGGACCAGACGCACGTGTGATGGGCGTATCAGGCTCTGCGCTTCGCCGTCTTTTCGCAGCTCGGCATCAAGGGCGAAAATGCCATGCATGCGCTTCGGATCCTGAGAAGTTTTGTGCGCGGCTTCGTTCTGCAGGAGATGGGCGCGTCATTTCTGGAGCCGCTTGAACACGACCAGAGCTACGCGATCGGGATCGGGGTTTTTATCGAAGGGCTGTGCGTGTTGCGGAATTAACAGGGGCGGGTCCAAAGGCCTATTGTCGTAACCAATATCTAAAGATGCGCGAGATAATGCGCGAGCGCGGCGATTTCTTCTTCACTCAGGGGATAGGCGACATCCGCCATCGCCGCCCCGCCGCCGCCGGATCGCACGCCTGACTTGTAGTCATGCAGCGCCTTGACCAGATATTCCTCGCGCTGGCCGGCGATGCGGGCAACCGCTTTCGTTCCCGCGAATGTGTCGGTGTGGCATGATGCACAGCGCCGTCCCGCTGCAGCCTGCGCACCCTTCTTGGATAAATCGGGATTGTCGTCGGGTGTAGAAGCCCTGGGCGGCGTCAGCGAAGCGAAGTAGGCGCCGAGATTGCGAACATCGTCATTGTTGATCTGCTCGACGATCGGCTGCATCTGCTCGTTCTTGCGCGAGCCGCCGCGAAAGAACACCAGCTGCCACTGAATGAACTGATCGGGCTGGCCTGCGAGCGAGGGAATGTTCTCGGTTTGCGAAATGCCGGCTTCGCCGTGACAGCCGGCGCACAGCTCGGCCTTTTGCTTGCCTGCGGCGACGTCGGCGGCGTGGGCCGGAACGAGACGTGCATCAGAAAGCCACATCACGGGGACCAGCAATGCAAGTGCAACAAAGCGTCGGCGCATGATCGGCATTCCTGTTCCCAACCAAACTCGTCATTCCGGGGCGCGTGGTAGCGCGAACCCGGAATGACGGTTCTCAGAAAACGCAAAACTGCGGCCACTCGTTCCCGAGGGCCGCAGCATCTGATTTTTCAGGTCCTACTTCTTGCTGTAGCTGATGCGATAGATCGCGCCGGCCCAGTCGTCGGCGACGAGTATAGAACCGTCCTTGGCCAGGATGATATCGGCCGGCCGGCCGAGATAGCCCTGGTCGCCTTCGAGCCAGCCGGATGCGAACACCTCCTGCTTGGCGTTCTTGCCGTCCGGACCGACGGTCACGCGCATGATGCGCGCGCCCTGGTATTTATGCCGGTTCCACGAGCCGTGCTCGGCGATCAGGATGCTGTTCTTGTATTCGGCGGGAAACTGGTCGCCGGTGTAGAACTTCATGCCGAGCGGAGCCACATGCGCGCCGAGTTTGAGCACCGGCGGGGTGAATTCCGAACACTTGTGACCCATCGCAAACTTCGGATCCGGGGTGTCGCCCTGGTGGCAATAGGGATAACCGAAGTGCTCGCCCGGCTTCGAGATCATGTTGAGCTTGTCGCTCGGCATGTCATCGCTCATCCAGTCGCGCGCGTTTTCGGTGAACCAGTATTTGCCGCTGCGCGGATCGACATCGCCGCCGACGCTGTTGCGGACCCCGAGCGCGACCAGTTCGGCGTTGCCGGTCTTGGGATCGACGCGGCGGATCTGCGCCACGTTGGTCGGCGGCAGCCCGATGTTGAAGGGAGGTCCGAACGGAATGTAGAACCAGCCGTCCTTGTCGGCAGCGAGGTACTTCCAGCCGTGCGCTGCATAGGACGGCATGTCGTCATAGACCACCTTGCCGTCGCCGAGCTTATCGAGATTGGCTTCGGCATTCTCGTATTTGATCAGCTTGTCGACCGCGATGACGTAAAGCGCACCGTCGCGGAACGCGACGCCGGTGGGCATGTTCAGCCCTTTAAGGATGGTCTTGACCTCTTTCTTGCCGCCGCTATCGGTGATGGCGTAGACGTTGCCGAGGCCGAACGAGCCGACGAACAGCGTGCCCTTGTCGCCCCAGGCCATCTGCCGCGCAGCCAGCACGCCTGGCGCGTAGACTTCGATCTTGAAGCCCGCCGGCAGCTTGATCTTCTTCATCATCGCGGCGAGTTCCGCTTCCGATGCGCCGGTCGGCGGACCCGATGGCGGTGCCAGGCCCTTTTGGGCTTCGGTCTCGTCGCCGAGGAACCAGTCGTCCGGCGGATGGGTCCAGAACTCCTTGGTGCCCGACTCGTATTTCTTCAGTGGTTTTTGCTGTGCGCTGACCTGACTGGCCCCTGCGGCAACGACGATTGCCGCGAGCGCAAGAATGGATCGATTGAAAGCCGATTTCATCGCGTCACTCCCTATGCAGCCAAGTGGCTGCGCATGTTATTTATTTTGAACGTTTCGAGAGACGAACTTTGGTCTGGAGGTGGATCAGACCTGAAAATGTTAGCACATCCGGCGGGAGAGAGAAGCGCCGCCGCGCGGCTCTGATCGCTTTCCGGCGGAGCCTTTCGCCAGGACAACGAAAAGCCCGCTGTGTCAGCGGGCTTTCGTCAAACGTTGCCACCTTAAAAATTCTGGAGCGGGCGAAGGGATTCGAACCCTCGACCCCGACCTTGGCAAGGTAGTTCCTAAGCGTTGCGATGATTTTCATGGCTTTGCTAGACTATGCTGAAGTATAGGGTTTTGGCTTTTTTCATTGCTAACCGTTGCCTTTGTTTGCTAGGCTTTGCGCTCCACTGCTAGCTATGTGCTTGCTAGCTAGCGCTATTTGCGGAGAGGTTCATGGGTAACCGGAAGATCGGACTTCGTGACGTCCGGATCTTAAAACCGGGCGAAATTATCTGGGACGCGGCCGTGACGGGCTTCGGGGTCCGCCGCCAACGCAGCGAGGCCGTTTCTTATGTCCTGGTCTACCGAACCCAGGAAGGACGGCAGCGATGGCATACAATTGGCCGGCATGGCTCGCCGTGGACACCCGATACGGCACGCGCCGAGGCCCAACACCTGCTTGGAAATGTCGTTACGGGTGCCGACCCGGCTGCCGCCAAGAAGGCAAAGCGGCAGGCCGCCAACGTCTCTGAGCTTTGTGACCTGTATCTTGCCGATGCAGAGGCTGGCCGCCTTCTGACCCGCCGCAAGGTTGCGAAAAAGTCGAGCACGTTAGCGATTGATAAGGGCCGGATCGAGCGACACATCAAGCCGTTGCTCGGTAATACTAAGGTCGCCGCCGTCACCCGCGAGGATATCGATGCCTTTATGCACGACGTGGCTGCCGGGAAAACGGCCGGCAATGCCAAAACGGCGAGGAAACGGGGGCTGGCTCGTGTGCGGGGTGGTAAAGGTGCTGCCAGCCGAGCGGTAGGGCTTCTGGGCGGGATTTTTAGCTATGCAGTGAACCACCGGATGCGCCTGGACAACCCTGTGCATGGGCTTACACGATTTGCTGACGGCAAGAGGGAGCGTCGACTAAGCGATGAAGAATACGCCGCGCTGGGCCAGGCACTGCGTAAAGCAGAAGCTGCGAACATTTGGCCGGCGGCAGTAGCGGCGGTCCGCTTTCTGGCATTGACCGGCTGGAGGCGCAGCGAGCCACTTGGGTTGAAATGGAATGAAATAGACCTAGGCCGCCGCACAACAACGCTGCCTGATACCAAAACCGGGAGATCGGTCCGCCCACTGTCGAACGCGGCGTGCGACGTGCTCCGTAATCTCACGCGATCTGGTGAGCTGGTATTTCCAGCCACTCGCGGCGCCGGACAAATGATAGGCTTTCCTAAACTGTGGGCGAAGATCAGGAAGCTCGGCAGCCTTCCCTCCGATATAACCGCTCACACCTTGCGGCATTCGTATGCATCCCTAGCCGCTGACCTAGGCTATTCCGAGCCGACTATTGCCGCGCTGGTCGGTCACAAAGGGCGCTCGATCACTAGCCGATACGTTCATTCCGCCGACGCTGTGCTGCTCGCCGCCGCAGATGCTGTGGCAAACCGCACCGCTGAATTGATGGGTGACATTCGGCCCGACGCACAGGTGATCCCGTTGCGGGCCTGACAAGGGCAGCGGTAAACTACTTTTGACGCGGCTAGGGTAGCTCCTGAACACCGGTTCCGCGCCGGTCCGCCGCGTCATCCCTCATGCGGATGCGCCGAGCGGAGGTGCAACGTGGCCGCCGACACGAATGTTTATCCACGTCCAAAAGTGAATCAGTCAGAGCGCGACAAATATGTGGCGGATCTCATTGATCAGCTGCGGGACCTCGAAAGAAAACAGACCCAAAAGATGGTGCGCAATCAGCCAAAGGAAAGAACATCGGGGCACGGAACGCACTTGAGATCGCCGGCGATCTCGTCAACGCGCTGGCCGGCTGGGCGCTAGACCATCAAGCAGGGCTCGCATTGAAGGATCTTAAATCAGTGAAGCTCCACGTGGCCAAACCCCCGGAACCTCCCGACCATTCGAAGGTTCGACCAACGGACGATGACCATCGGCATGAGTGGTACGGAAGAAATTGGGTCGGCCGGCTTGGTTCTGGCTTCGACATCGATCCCATCGTGGCGCGCAAGTGGTTGAAGAACTTGGTGCGCACTATTCCCGGCATTTTTAATCCGGAACTTCAGCTGATGGTGCTGTGGGCACTCGACGCCTGTGATTATGGCGAAGTCCAGCCGATGTTGAGGGCTACAAAAAAGGGCCGAAAAGTCAATTGGACCATTCTGCGACTTCAGATGAGAGCCATTACGCTCGTCAAACAACGCCAAACGAACGGCATGAAGAAATTTATCGCCTTGCAAGAAGTAGGATACGCGTTTGGGGTGAGCGCAGCTACGGTACGAACCTGGGAGCGGCGATTACGGACCGAGTTTGGCCATTCCGACGTCGCAAACGCTCTAGCGACTGCGACTTTTAAATTGATCGAGGGCGACGCTCGATACGCGCAAGAGCTCAAGGTGACCGCTCGGCAATATAGAATGGCTCTGGCTGAGAAAACCGCCAAGCGTTCGCCACAAAAGTGATGCGTAGATGACGTCTCTCTGCATCATTTTTTAGATGCAGAACGTACATGAATATGCGGCGCGACCAAAAAGGCAAAATCGGGCTATCGATCGCAATGGCGCGCAAGCGCTTTCGACGCGATGGAGCCGACGATGCTATCGAACCCTGAAAATCCCGACACACTGCTAACGCGTGATGCCCTCGCCGCGGCGCTGACCGCCGCCGGCTTCCCCGTCAAAGCCGCGACACTCGCCACGAAAGCGACGCGCGGTGGTGGCCCGCCGTATCAACATTTCGGTCCCCGGCCGCTTTACCGATGGGGGCCCGCTGTCGCATGGGCAAAAAGCCGCTTGAGCGATCCTGTTTGCAGCAGTTCAGAGAACTCACGGGGGCGACGGTGATGAATGTACCGAGCCACCCAGCTCGAAAAACCAGCGCGCACATTTTCGAGCGCGAAGCGCTTGATCATTACGTTGAGCCGGAATGGTGCGCGCAGGGCATGCCGAGCTCGAAAATTGGAGCACTCCACTCAATCCAGCCTATAGTCTACGGCTTTCTGACGACAGCACCGAACGCGATCGTCGAACCCATCCATCCCAAAGCGATGCCGGTAATCCTGACGACAGACGAGGAAGCGCGACGTCTGGATGCGCGCGCCGTGGGATGAGGCGAGGGTGCTGCAGCGGCCGTTGCCGGACGATGGGCTGATGATTGTCGCGCGCGGCACCGACAAGGAAGACAAGGCGGCCGCGTGAGAGATGAGACCGGGGTGGTTGCGGAGGTTTGCCCATGGAAGTTGTTTTAGGTGCGATGGTCGTGCTCGCTTGGTTTGTGGTTGTCATTTGGGGCGCAGCAAACCTCGTAATAGAAGCGAAGCGAAAGAGCGACTGGGGAAAAGTTGGTATCGCCGTTCTAAGCGCGACAACAATCGCAGGGCCGCTAATATTTTTAATGCCCGAACACGTTTTCTTTGGCATTCACACGATAGGTTTCGGCGGCGTGTTGGCACTCATAAGCGTATTTGTGATATTTGCTGCAATCATGGGCAGGGGCAACAGGCTGCCCTGACAGGCAAGCCGTCTTGAGGCAGCGATCTTCATCACCGAATTGCCAAAGCCAGAACACCAGGCCGAAGAATGGCAAGCAGCTATGCTGGCGCTATTGTTGGCTGCAGAGCAGGACGGACCGACGATGTTTGCGCGCATCGGCGTGATGGCTTTGAACCGGCACGGCTAATTGGTCCGGAACATCGACGATGGATCGAAGTTGGACTCCGGGGTTCCCACGGCCAAGGAGGGGAGGTTGCGCTTGCGATCGAGACTTTATCTTTCGACGCTCGTCGCGGCGTCTCTTTTAGGATCGACGCTGATAGCGTCTGCACAGGGCCCGGCTAATTTCGCCGACAGCACTGCGACTATTCCCGGCACTTCGGTGCCTGCCGATTCCGGCCCTATCATAGGAAGTGACGCCACCGGCCACTCGATACCGTCAGAAATCACTACCGGCAGCGCCACCGGCGTTCACCCTGGCAATCCAAATCAGCCGGCCACCACGAATTCGGTGACGGCCGCGCCTGGTGCAGGTCCAGCGGCGGGATCGGAAAGCCGAAGTCCACTCAAGCCTTAAGTTTTTCGCCACCACCAGATAGTTTGGGAAATGACTTTTATCCCGATGAGATTAAAACCAGAGTCGGGCGCGATTCGGATCAAAAGCGCAGACGACGCTTATTCTTTCATGATGTACATGAGGCTGTCCTATCGAAACAAACCGCATTGGCAGGTAGCAAGACAGGCCCTCAACCACGCCGGCGCGTCTGACGCGGGCGAAATTCAGGCTTGGCGAACGTTTCGGGCCGCGGCTGAGGCGGAAGGATGGCTCGTTGAATAGGTCAGGCGCCCAATTATGCGCAGAGACCGCTTCGGGCGGTCTTACGGGCGGCTTTCCCCGCCATCGGTCTGAGGTTCCCTCTTCAATATCACGGATTGGTGTTGGGTTGATGGAACCCCCCGCGAACCTATTCAAATGGAGAACGTTGCCCCCGGAGGGAGAGCATCATGAGCTACGCCGTATTTAAGGATGGCGACCGAATAAGCCGTCCGTTTCAAACTGAAGGGGATGCCTGGGATTGCGCTAACGACGCTGGGTTAGTTGAAAATGTACCGAGTGGTGGTGGATCAGTTCAAGTGCTTGACGGTCACTGTACTATCAAGTCTTGCGACACAAAATTTGTGATGCCTGCCAACTTGGCTTAATCGCTGTCCTGATCACACGGCAGGGTTCGCTTGCTCTAATCAGCAAACCTTACGCGGGTTAACGCGACAGCAATATCGAGCATCAGTTGCTCGAAACGAAGGAAGAACTGCATGCCGAACAATGATCGCGAAGGCAAGATAGGTGGTCGAACACTAGTCGCAATTGTCGCTGTATTTATCTTCGCATTCGCATTTTTCATATGGGGATCCGGGATTGGGACCCATGTGGCAAGCAATCCTGGACCACGCGGTATGCCGGAATCAACCATAGTCAATCAGGCACCGCCTCCAAATAGCAGCCCCTCAGGAACGACAACCGGAACGGCGCGCTAACGCTTTCAAAGGAAACGGCCCCGGCTCAGGGGGAGCTGTTGATTCTAAAGCTTCTGAGTCTCGCGACTGCACGTCTAGGCTTGGGCGGAAATTACTTACTTAATCTTAGATAGTGTCTTTCAGCCACCTACTCCCAGCGTCATTGACCCCCACCCATTCCGCCGTATCGCCTGATATATCAATGACGAGCAACTGATCGTCACCGCCCATATGCGATTTCAGTTGGTCTCGTATCTCGCCCGGCGCGTGAACGCATTTCACAATCCAAGTTGATTCGAGGTGATGCCACCAAGTGCCCAGAGATTGTATCTTTTTGATAAGATCGTCATATGCTTCTCCTTCTAAAGAGTGAATATCGTAGGTGATAAGTATGGTGGCCATGCGGGCGCTTGTTTCCATCAAACGCCTGAGCGCTTGGTGTTCCGGTCCGTTCCCGCCTTCTGAGAGGAATTTTTCGATCTCGATATACGATACTTCGCCGCCCGATTGAGGGTTTGGACGGTGCATCACGGCGCGCGCGCCCGTTACCGGATCTCGGGTTAGACACCACGAGTCGTCGTTGCTGCTTTCGTAAATGAGTTCAGTGTCGGCCGGAGCTAAATGTGCAGACTGTCACTTCACTAGCTCGCAGCCAACACGAGAAGGGTACGACAGACATTGTCGCCGGTCCCGCTACGGATGGTCCGCGCATTGATGTCGAGATAGTTGACCGTCGCGCTCTCGATCGGCCAAGGGGTCGTCGCTTTGGTGTTCTTGTTCACGGGGTGCTCGCCTCGGTCGAACTCGATGCTGACATCGCCTCTATTCGGTCAGCGACGCTCATCAACGGAAGGGATAGTGAACGCTACAGAGGATGAAGTCGAAGCGGCATCCGCGGTCGTCCAAGCTGCGCTCGATCATCCGATCCTGCGAAGGGCTGCTGCTAGTGGCGCGAGAGGAAAGCTCCGCCGAGAGACGCCGATATTGCACAAATTAGAAAATGGCCTACTCGTGGAGGGCGTGATCGACCTCGCGTTTCTGGAGGAGGACTCAACCGGTGCAGTTTGGACCGTGGTTGACTTCAAGACTGATCACGAGTTCGGATCGTTGTCGGAACGCTACGTTGCGCAAGTTAAGATGTATTCGGAGGCCATTGCAGCGGCGACCCGTGTTCAAGCACGGGGCGTTTTGCTGGTAGTGTAAATCGGTTAGGTGCAGTCTCAATCTGATACACGAGCTATCCGGTGAGGTTAGAATGGTCCATTCATGAAAAGGGCACGGATCGAGGCCAGTTGGGGTCTGTAAAGTAACAAAGGCCGGCCTTGATGAACGGGCCGGGTTGTGGGCAGAATAACATACAACGTTTATCTGGGGTTAGGGTGTGCTGGACAGGGGAAACGAGCGCCAACGCCAACAACGGCTCTACGACGATCTGCGCAAAAGCTGCTCGATCTGTCGCGACGCAATCCTATGCTCAATTACAAACATCGGGCGGGGTCGCGTCGCCAGCTCCGGATTGTCCATACAAATCTTGAGAGCGCGTTTGAGGAGCTGACCATCAAGCAGCGGGAATTACCCTTCGCTCCATTGCCGGAGCTGGATGACATTCCTGAAGACGAGCTAACCGACACCTTTAAGGCCGCGCTTGGTTACGCCAAGTCAACAGACCTGGATTATCTAACTCGCCTTGCTGCACTCGACACCGTTGCAAGGCAAGATGACGATTCGCTGGCGCGACTAGAACGGTGGCTGAGGGATCGAATTCGCGAGCAATTAGAATTGCCGCCACGCCCAAGTCGACAAGAGTTCAACTTAGTCGAACACGCGCGCAAGAAAGGTATCGATCCAAGTTATGAGTTGTCTGCCATGCTACCAACGGACGCAAGCATCGTACGACGACTACAATCGATGTTTTTTGCAGACGAACTCGATTCACGGTTGGCACGTATCGCTTCCGACGCGCGACTATCAGAACAGGAAACAGGCCTGTCCACACTGTTCTTGGCTTTCGGGTTCTTGCGTTGGTATGAATCCAACGACAGTGATGTCGCGAACTTCGCGCCCCTATTATTGTTACCGGTGCAAATCTCTAAACGAGTACAGGGGCGCCGTGCCGTCTACAGCATCAAGGCAGCATCTGAGACACCGGAAATCAATCTGAGTCTACGCGAACTCATGTTGCGGAACTCTCCGGACGTTACCCGCCATTTTCCCGATTTTGACGACGAGGCCGACGGGATCGAGAGCTACTTCGAGGGTCTCACCCGATGGCGAATCGAGCGAAACCTTACACTCGGCCATTTTGCCTTCGGTCGGCTTGCCATGTACGAGGATTTGTCAACAGACAATTGGGCCGAGCCGCCGGTTGACCATCCTCTACTGGAGAGTTTGCTTCGTGGCTCTGAGGCCGAAAGCTCCGGCGATCTTCACTTTGCGCCGGACTACGATCTTGACGACGAGGTGATCGAGAACGTTGCCCCGATCCTCATCAATGATGCCGATGCATCGCAGCACAGCGCGATTGTCGACGTTATGAATGGAAAGAACCTCGTCATTGAGGGGCCGCCGGGTACGGGAAAGTCGCAAACTATTACGAACATCATTGCCAACGCGCTTTATGCAGGCCAGACGGTGCTCTTCTTGGCTGATAAGCTAGCGGCACTCGAAGTCGTAAAGGATCGCCTAGATGCCGCGGGGTTGGGCGAATTTTGTTTGGAATTGCATTCGGATAAGGCGCACCCGAAGCCCATAGTTGAGAGCCTAAAGCAACGATACGATCTCGCCCAATACGCAGGGGGAGAACCAAATTGGCGCGAGGAGCTACAACGCCTCCGCAGCGCGCGCGTGCGCGTGCGCGACTATTTGTCCGCCCTCCACGGCCGCGATCATCACGACGACCGCACGCCATTCGATCTAATGTGGGCCACAATCGCTGCGCGCCGCGAGCTTACAAAAGAGTTCGAAGCGGTACGTCGGATCAATTTGGACAGCATTTTGAGCAAAGGCTGGCACGAGATTGACCACTACAAAGATGTGCTGAAGTTGTACGCGCAGGTGGTCCGTGATTATGGCGAACGGCATGGCGCGTTTGCCAACGCCACTTGGTCGAAGGCTGGGTTCGCCGCACTCATTGACGATGATCCCGATATCATCGTGGACAACATTCGAGATACTTACGAGAGCGGTAGGGTACTGACTGAATTATTAGCAGCGAATTCGTCGACAATAGGACTTGACCTGCCCCGGTCTCCGAAAGCGATCCAAGCGTGGGCTGAGTCGATCTCCCGCCTTCCAGCAATTCCGGAGGATTATTTCTTACCCCAACTCGGCACCTTTCCGTTAACTGAGATTGAGGCCGCAGCAAAACTTGCGGCCGAGCGGATGGAGCTCGTCGCCCACCCGATTGCGCAAATACCGTCAGACGGTCTCGAGGTCATCGGTCAGCTTGCCAGGCAGATAGAGCAGGCGGGATTAATGAACCTTTCGCCAGCTGAGATCGTGGCCCGCGCCGCCGGTGTTGAAGCGTGGCAACTGCCTTTCATCGAAAATTTGAACGTCTTTTCGAAATTGATCGCAGCTTTTCGACCGTCCTCCGCTCCGAGCATTGCGACCGTTCGCGACATCGCAGGCATCGCCAAATTCGCGAGTACGATTCCTTCCGACCTCGATTCCTATCTTTGGTTTGACCGCGTCGAGCTCGAAGGCGTCTTCGCAGACGGGGCAAGGCGCCAGCTCGACCTCTCGAATCGGGACCGCACTCTGAGAGCCCACTTTAGCTTACCAGCCGAGAAAAAATGGCCAGGTTTGGACGAGTTGCGGATCGTCGCGGAGGTTAGCTCTGCCACGGGCCTCCATCGCATTGGGACGACTCTAAATGGCAAGCGCCGACGTGCAACACGCGTCATTGACGAAATGGGCGGTATCCATCCGACGGCGAATGATATCAGCGAAGCAATCGCGCTCGTGGAAGACCAAAATGCTTTTCTTGCCGATTCCAGCCTCGCCGCAGCTGCTGCTTCCGAATGGTCCGGCCTTTCGACTCCACTCGAAAAAATGGTCGCGGTTTTCCGATTGCGCGCCCGCTTTGTCGCTGAGGTCGGCCTTTCTAGTGGCTTTGTTGAGAGCGTGTATCGGGCGCTGTTTTCATCAAACAGCAAGATTGTTGATGCGCTGCGTAAGTACGAGCCCTGGAGCGGTCGTACGTTCAGAGCATTGCAAGAGTGGCCGGACTCCCTGGAAAACGTCCCGCTGAGCAAGGCGCCCGAGCGGATAAAAACCCGCGTCGAAACGTTCAGGGGCCTGGCGGCAAGAGCTGCAACTAGCCCAACTCTCGATATCATTCTCGGAGGTTCAAAGAGAGGTTGACCGCCAGCTCAAAGTAGCAGTCTTGGAAAGCAAGATCGCCGCTCATCAGGTCTTCGCGACGGTAGGCGAACAGGCGTGGCTTTCGCCGAACGGCTGCCGATCCCTTCAGCTATCGGCGCAGATCGGAAGAGCGATCGCAGCTGCATCCCCCGATGCGGCTATCCGTGAGCGCCTTTTTTTGAAGGGTGCGTCGAGCTTCCGGCGCTCGTTGGAGTCGGTAAGCTCTTCGATCAATCAAGCTGTGGAGAGTTACCACACAGCGCTTAACCGGCTTTTAAAGTCGAGCGTGCTCCCAGGCACAGGCGGCGATGACGAGCCGAGGTCAATCGTCGAACGGTTGAGTCCTCTGATAGCACAGCTCTCATCCCTGCGAGAGTGGCTGGAAGTCGCGCGCAGACGCTCACATTTGCAATCAGACGGAATCGATGTGCTGGTTAGCGCGTTTGAGGACGCACAACTATCACTGGATCGCCTCCCTGAGACCTTTGGCGCACTGGCCCATTACCATCGCGCTATGCGCGCCCGACAAAATCTTCCGGTCCTTCGCAACATGAAGAGCCTCGACTTGGAAAATGAACGTGGACGCTTCGTGGCGGCAGATGAAGCGCTTAAGAAGCGGCAGCGCGAAGCTGTACGCATGAAGTTACTAAAATCCGAGATCCCGGTTGGAACCGGAAGCGGACCGAAGCGGGATTGGACTGATCTTCAATGCTTGCGAAATGAGTTTACGAAACAAGCGAAGCATCTCCCCATCAGGCGATTGCTATCTCGATCAGGAAGAGCCGTGGTAGCTATGAAGCCGTGCTTCATGATGTCTCCGCTTTCGCTTGCAAAATTTCTTTCGTCGCGGAGTATGAACTTTGATCTTCTCGTAATCGACGAAGCCTCGCAGATGAAGCCGGAGGACTCACTCGGCGGATTGCTGCGAGCGAAAAAGGTCGTAGTTGTCGGTGATCCGAATCAGTTGCCCCCCTCGGATTTCTTCTCGCGCGTGACCCCTGCCGACGAAGGCGGTGCGGAGAATGAGGACGAGTCGGATGATATCGATGCCGAATCAATACTTGATTGGTCGCTCAAGACTTTCCATGCGCCACGTCGCCTGAAATGGCACTATCGTAGCCGGTGTGAAAGTCTTATCGCTTTTTCGAATCGAGAATTCTATTCGTCCAAGCTTGGATCGTATGGCGACCTTGTCACATTTCCGAACGCGCAACCGGAATCATTCTCAATCGATTTTGTTCGGGTGAATGGCAATTACAAGGCGAGCCGTAATCCGGCCGAAGTTGCTCGTGTCGTTGAAGCCGCCATTGATTTCATGATTCAGCATGCGGATTTGCCGGATGAGGAAATTCCGACGCTCGGCATTGTTGCGATCAATATTGAACAGAGAGACGCTATTCGGGAGGAATTCAACAGGTCCGGAAGGGATGAAGCGATTGAGCGCTATTTGAATGCGTGCAACAAAGGAACCGGCAAACGGGGGCCCGAGCCATTCTTCATTAAGAATCTAGAAAACGTTCAAGGTGATGAGCGTGATTTCATCATGATCTCTCTGACCTACGGTCCCGAGGTCGGTCAAGAACGGGTGGCTCAACGGTTTGGCCCGATTGCGCGCAGTCAAGGACATCGTCGTTTAAACGTCCTTTTCACGCGCGCGCGCCAGCGGATTGTTCTGTTTTCCTCGATGGGCTCAGACGATGTTCTCGTCTCTCCTACAACCAAGCGTGGGGTACGGGTGCTCCGGGACTACTTACGTTACGTCGAGTTCGGGCGACTCGAAGTTGGGATTGCCACGGGGCGTGATTTCGATAGCGACTTCGAACGAGACGTGCGATCGAGACTAGCTAGAGGCGCGGGGCTTAGTGGTCGATCCGCAAGTTGGCGTTTCGGGGTACCGTATCGACCTGGGGGTTCGGCATCCCGATCACCCGACAGTTTATATGGCCGGCGTCGAGTGCGACGGCGCCGCGTTCCACAGCGCGAAGAGCGCGCGGGATCGCGATCGTTTGCGAGAGTCGGTTCTTCGCGGGAAAGGTTGGACCATTTTGCGGGTCTGGTCGACCGACTGGTTCGCAGATGCCGACTTACAGACCGATCGATTGGTGTCCGAGCTTCATAGGCTTGCAGCCCGGCCAGTGCAATCGCAGTCACCGTGGACGATTTTAAGTGAGGGGCCGGTCCCGCCTGTAGTCAACGCTGGGAGCAGCCCTATCCTGAGGGATGAGGTTCCATCGTTCAAGCCGGCGCTGGAGGAAAGCGCGCAGTCTAGCAGGTCCAATCAACCGATCGAGAGTGAGCGACTGAGTGAGATCGAAGTCAAGAATAGGCTACGTTTTTTCCGTGATGACGAGATTACCAGAGACTTCCCTCAATTGGATCCGGAGCGATGTATTCTGAGGGAAATCATGATCAACAAAATCGTTGAAGCGAGGCTCGACGAGCCGGGGGATTTCACCCGCAAGATTCCACTTTGGCTGCGCGAGAGAACGGACCAGAAGCAGTTGAAATACCTTGATCAAATTTGCTCGATTGTCGAACGTCTGTAAAAGCAGCTACCCGAACATCGCCTCGACCGTCCGGTTGACCTCTGATCAAATTCGACGCTCTGTTATCCCCAGCCAACTAAGCCATCAAACCATCAGGCCAGAAGCTAGCCGGTGAAGTTGTTCGGTCCCGTCTGGTTACTTCGCGGGGAAGGCGTCCGATGTTAGCAGCGGTGTGAATTTCACTTAGAATCACCGGTTTGAATTTCCGTATAGGATGGGGATTCGCCTGCAGCCCCGATCCGAACAAGCATG
>Ga0208715_1000144_pt1 | contig 25346 bp, 30 predicted proteins | sample NGESurshal092012_3_FD_184473 | JGI IMG/M metagenome (GOLD analysis project Ga0208715, IMG submission 184473) | Arctic peat soil microbial communities from Barrow, Alaska - NGEE Surface sample 210 shallow-092012 (SPAdes) | ecosystem: Environmental > Terrestrial > Soil > Wetlands > Peat ... | reverse complement strand
CCCGCCGAGCCGGTCGATACGCCCGAGCAGATTGGAGGCGATGCCCTGCACCACGCGATGCATGGACATTGGCGTGCAGCCCGCAGAAATTCGTCACGCCCGCCGCGGTGCCCATGCCGCCGAGAAAGCCGTAGCGCTCGATCAGCAGCGTGCGCCTTCCTGCGCGCGCCGCAGCCACGGCCGCGGCGATCCCGGCGGGCCCGCCGCCGAGCACGACGACTTCATACTCGCCGTACAGCGGCACCTGCCGCGCAGGCTCTTCGATTGACTTGGGCGGCAATTTCGGGTTCCCGGATGTCAGCTGATGATCATGCCCCGGGTTGTGAATTTTAGCTATCGCGTCAGGGGGCTGAGCGGCGTTCGGGGCGGGGCGATTTCACGGGAAATTGCGTCCCAACGGCATGCGGTGTTTGAATATTGCCGCTGGCATGGATCGCAGCGCGTTCCAGTCGGATCCTCTGATCTTGACGGTAGCGACCCCGCACACAAGAACGTCGCCGGCTAGGCTGACGCTCCAGCCGCGCCGCATCGACCGGATCGCCAACGTTATGTCTTGCCGGCCACCCAGTTGGCCGCGCGTTTTTCGGCGAACGAGGCAAGGCCTTCCGAGGCTTCCCTTGTCTGGCGCTTGGCCGCATGCATCCTAACAAGGCGCGCATAGGCCTCGTCTTCGACGCTCATGCCGCCGAACGAACTTTCCATCGCCAAGGCCTTGGTTTCGGCCAAGGCGTCCGGCGCGTTGGCCAGCAATTGCTCGACGACTTTGGCGCCCGATGTTTCCAGATCGGCCAGCGGCACCACCTCGTGCACGAGGCCGATGCGGCGGGCGTCCTGGGCGCCGAAGCGCTCGCCGGTCAGCGCGTAGCGGCGGACCTGGCGGACGCCGATGGCGTCGCACAGTTGCGGGATGATGATCGCGGCGGTCAGCCCCCAGCGAACTTCCGTGATCGAGAACACCGCATTGTCGGCCGCGATCACCACGTCGCAGGCGGCAATGACGCCGGTGCCGCCGCCGAAGCAGCCGCCCTGAACCAGCGCCACGGTCGGGATCGGCAGCCGGTTCAGCCGCTGCACGGCTTCGAAGGTGGCTTGCGACACCGCCTCGTTCTCGGCAGGCGATTGTGGCCTCACGGCGTTGATCCACTTCAGGTCGGCGCCGGCCTGGAAGTGCCTGCCCTTGCCTTTCAGGACAACGACGCGAAGCAGCGGCTTGCTGCCCAGTTCATCCATTGCCGCGAGCACGCCGTGAATGAGGCCGGCATCATAGGCATTGTTGACCTCGGGGCGGTTCAACGTGACCGTCGCGACCCCTCGTTCATCGAGGTTCCACAGAACTGGATTGGCAGGCATTGACGATCCCTTCGTTCGATTTGCGATTGTTGTGTTGGGCGTCCGCCGCGACCGCCGGCGTCGCTCACTCCGCGATCTCTTACTTCGCCTTCGTGCCGGCGATGCGGCTGAGCGAGCCCGCGATGAACTCGTGCACGCCGACGTCCTTAAAACCCGCCGCCTGGAAGTAGCCGATCACGTCAGCCTCCGAATGGGCAAGCCCAAGCGAATCCCCGATCGCCTGGCCGAGGCCCCAATAGGCCGGCCCCCATGGCCCCGTGCGCTCGTTATTGGTCGTCTCGCCGATCAGATGCATCTCGCCACCGGGCAGCAGCGCATCGTGAGCTTTCCTGATGACGCTTGCGATCATCTCGCGGCTGTACATCGGCAGGTTGGAAGCCATGATGGCGACGTCGCAGTCGGCCGGGAACGGATCGCGCGTGAAGTCGCACGGCTGGGCCTCGACGCGGTCGGCGACGCCGTTCTCGGCGATGAACTCGCGCGTCACCTCGCACACGACCGGCAAGTCCAGCACCACGGCGCGGATGCCGGCATGCTCCCTGGCGGCTGCGATGCAGTAGGCGCCGGAGCCGCCGCCGATGTCCATGATGCGCCTGCGGCCCTTGAGGTCGACCTGCCGCACGAAGCGGCGGCCCGCGCCCATGCCGATCGAGTAAGTCGCATTGTGGTAGCGCCTCGCATCGGCAACCGTGAAGGTCTCGATCGAGCCCATCACCTTCAGCTGTTTGGTGCGGAGATGCTCGCTCAGCCGTCCCCACTCGTTCCATTGCGGTTTGGTGAATGTAATCCAGGGCCCCATGTAGCCGGGACTGCCCTCGACCAGGAAGCGCTCGACATCCGGGGCATTGCTGTGGCGCGCTAGCGTCTTCTCCAGCAGGCCGGCGGCACACAGCATCACCATCAGCCGCTCGGCATTGGTCGGATGGATGTCGAGGGCCGTGGCGACTTCCTCGTAAGTCCCGGCTCCCTTGCTGATCACCGTGAACATTCCGAGCTCGACCGCCGCCATCAGGGCCGCGGATTGCCCGTAGGACTGGGCGATATTCTGCAGCCGGACGGTGGTGACTGGCGCGCCGCCCGCCTGCGGACTCTGGTTTCGCTGTGCCATGATGCGCGAGGCGGTCTCTGTTACTCCGCCGCGTCGAGGATCGTCTTGCCGAGCGTGTTGTCGACGACGACCGGCGTCTCGAAATAGCTGATCTCGGGCGGGACGCCGTAGCGCTCGGCGATCATCTTGCGCCATTCGGCATTGTAGACGCGGTCGGCGGCCTCGCGGCTCTCCCACAGATAACAGCCGCCACCGGTCCGGCTTTCCGCGTCGAACAGGTAATATTTGCGAATAAGGCCGGCGAGGCCCTGGTACTTCGGCGCCGAGCTGCGGAACAGCTCAGCCGCTTTCGCGGCATCAAGGGTTGCGGGCAGCTTGAAACGGACAATTGCGGTAATCATCGGTAAATCCTCCACGCGCTTGCTGGTATATTTTTTCCGACATTTCCCGGATCAGAGGGTCTGCGAACAGGATGCGGCATTTCGGCTGCTCCGGCAAGGTCGTCCCGCCCGGAGCCGCCCGCATCTGCCGCGGCGGCGCAGATTGATCGCAGTCGCCTTCAGGGCCGTGTATGTTGGCGCGCGTCTTTCCGATCAAGTCCGGAGTTTCCGATGCCACGCTTGAATCCGATCACCACGGCACTGACCCTTTCGCTGCTTGCGTCTGCAATCAGCTTTTCGTGTCCCGCCGCCGCCGAGGTCACCCAGCTTGAGATTGCCTCCAGTCAAAGCTACGGCACTTTCAGCGCGGGAGAATTCATGCTGCTGGAGGGCCGCGTGGTCGGCGAACTGAAGCCAACCGAGGCCATTCCCGATCTCGACAAGGCGCCGCGGAATGGGCGCGGCCTGGTCGATTACGCCGCCAGGATTTCCCTGATCCTTCCGGCAAATCCGGCAGACGGCAACGGCGTACTGCTGGTCGACATCCCGAACCGCGGCCGCCCCTTATGCCCAGGCCCTGTACAACAGCCCGCGCGATGAACCGTTCGAATCCGGAACGTTCGAAGTCGGGACAGGCTTCCTGCAGGATCAGGGTTTCAGCGTCGCCGCGGTGCGCTGGGAGTTGGGGCAAGGAGCTGACCTGCCGTCCTTCACCGACAGCGCAGGCCACAAGCGCTTCATTGAGGGCGTCGGCTTTGCCATCGTCAGGGATGCGGCTGATTTCCTGGCCCACGCTGCCGCCGACGCCAGCGGCAACGCCAACCCCCTGCATGGCGCCATCAAGCGGACGCTGGCCGCGGGCAAGTCGCAGTCGGGACGCTACCTCAAGACGTTCCTGCTGAACGGCTTCAACATGGCCGACGGGCGGCGCGTGTTCGAGGGGATGCATGTGTTCGTTTCGGGAGCAGGCATGTTGCCGATCATGCAGTCCGGAACCGGGCCACAATCGAGCGCGACGGGCGCGCCGACGTTTGCCAACCCCGAATTTCGCGGCGTCAACGAGGACGTGTTGACGATCGGCGATGTCATCAAACACGTCACGGCACATGGCGAAAATCCGCCAAAGATGATTCTGATCGATACCACCACGGACTACTTCTCGCTGCGCGCGTCGCTGTCGCGGAGCGGAGCCGAGGGCACCACCGAGCAACCGATACCTGACAACGTCCGCGTCTATGAAATTGCCGGGGCGTCACATGTCATCGTGCCCAGGGCCAACTGCGATCTGCCGCCTGCCAGGCTTGACTGGAGCCCGATTTCGCGCGCGACGCTGCTGCACCTGGATAATTGGGTTGCGAAGGGGACCGAGCCACCCGCCAGCCGCCTGATGCCGCTCGAGGAGAGCAAGAACGATCCCATGGTGCTGCGTGCCCCCGCGCACCTGCCCAAGGCTGTCATCCAGGTCCCGAAACGCGACGAGGACGGCAATTCCCTGGGCGGCGTGCGTCTGCCGGATATGCAGGCCCCGCTCGGCGCCAACGCGCAACAGAACCCGCCTTTGTCGTTCCTGTGCGCGCTTGCCGCCGCCTATGTTGCCTTTCCGCGAGCCCAGGCGGACGCCGATGCAACCCATAACCAGCCATCGCCCCGTGATGGAGCGATACAAGACGCGCAACGAATATGTGAACCGGATTCGCATGGCGGCGCGAGAACTGGCCCGCGATGGGTTCCTGTTGCCGGAGGACGCGGCCATCATCATTCAGTCGGCGGCGGAGAATCCGATGTGGCGCGCGCGGGCGGAGCCATGACGGCGATCGAACGTGACTGGCCCACGCGGCCTCCGCTGTCTTTGCTATCCACGCCGAGTTGCGCGGCGGGGCAGGCCCGTGGAAACCAGGTCCTATGAGCCTCTGACAGGACATCGACGCGATGCGGATATGTATTTTTGGCGCGGGAGCCGTCGGCAGCCATTTTGCGGTGCGGCTCGCGCTGGCCGGACATGATGTATCCTGCGTGATGCGCGGACCGCATCTCGAAGCGGTGAAGGCAAGAGGCCTGGCGCTTCGCGTCGGGGGCACCGAGTTCCTGGCGAAAGTCAGGGCATCCGACGACCCGGCGGCGCTTGGTCCGCAGGATTTTGTCATCAGCACCCTGAAAGCCAACGGCTTGAACAGTCTGGTCACGGGCCTGCAGCCGCTGCTGCGCGGCGACACATCCGTGGTGTTTGCCCAGAACGGCATTCCATGGTGGTACGACATTGGGCTCTCCCCCGATCACCCGCCGGCTCCGGACCTCGGGTTTCTGGACCCGGGCGGTCAGTTACGCGCCGCCGTTTCCCGGGAACGGATCATTGGCGGCGTGATCTTTTCGGCGAACGAGATCGTCGCGCCCGGAATTGTCGTCAATAACTCCCCCGATCGAAACATGCTGCTGGTGGGAGAATGCGACGACCGCCCGACCGAGCGGATTCAATTGTTGAGAGCCACCCTCGACCAAGCCTCGATCCAGTCGCCACAGGTCACGCGGATCAGGGAGGCGATCTGGTCCAAGCTGCTGACCAACATGTCGATGTCGGTGCTGTGTCTGATCACCGGACAAACCGCCAAGGGAGTCAGGGAGGAGCCGGCGTTGCGCGATATCGTGCCGCGTCTGCTCGATGAGGCGCAGGCGGTCGGACAAAGTTGCTACCCCGACGTCAAGCGCGTCACCCGTACCGGGGCGCCGCCCGAGCACAAGCCTTCGCTGCTGCAGGACTACGAACAGGGCCGCCCGATGGAAATCGATGCGCTGGTCAGGGCGCCCGCCGCATTTGCCAGGGCCGCGGGACTGTCGACGCCGATGCTCGACATGCTGGCGGGACTGGCCATCCGTCAGGCGCGGGACAAGGGGCTCTGCCAAGGCTGAACGTGCCGGACCGAAATGCAGCAAGTTCGCAGAACTCGAAAAGCAGTTGCCAGCTAACGAGAGTCCGATTCGTGAATTTAGACTCGTCCAGATCTGTGAATCAGACACATGGCTGAAGGCTCCAGATCAGTCGCGAATTAATTACTGCTCTCCTTTGCTTCGATCCCGCCGATCCACGCCGCGAAAATATCCAGAATTTCGCCCATGACCTCGCGGTCATTGCGTCCCGAACGCGCCGGCACATGGAAGGAATGATCGGCCTCCTCCACACGATGCAGCGACGCCGACGGCCCGATTCTGCTGACGACAGGTTCGAGCAGCTTCAGCTCCGCAAGCTTGTCGCGGGTGCCCTGCACAAAGAGCATGGGGATATGGACATCGGACAGGTGTTTGGCCCGGTCGCTGGAAGGCTTGCCTGCCGGATGCAGCGGAAAGCCCAGGAACGCCAGTCCATGGACGCCATCGAGCGGCGCCGTCGCCTGCGCTTGCGACGTCATGCGCCCGCCGAACGATTTGCCGCCCGCTATAAGAAGCAGTCCCGGGCAGCATCGCCCGGCTTCCGCGACAGCGGCGCGCACCGCGGCTTGCGCAGTCGCCGGCGGGTCGGGCCGTTTGCTGCCTTTCTCCATATACGGAAACTGATAGCGCAACGTCGCGACGCCGCGTTCGCAAAGGCCGGCAGCAACCGCCTCCATGAATGGATGGGTCATCCCGGCGCCTGCCCCGTGGGCAAAGACAAAACACGCGCGCGCTTGCGGTGGCCGAATGAGCAGAGCGGAGACCGCGGTCGCCTTTCCGATCTTGATCTCAAGCTGTTGCGGGCTGACGGTTTTCATCTGATCTGACGAGTCCGATAAACCGAGGAAGCGTCATCGGTGCTTGGTGGGCGCCGACGGCCGGATGAGACGAATCCTGCCATGGGTTCTCGGCAGGAATTGGGCTCCCTTGGCGCTGAGGAAGTCCAGCATCGCGCGCGCAGGTGGCAGCAAGACCTTGTCCTTGCGGGAGAGGACGAACCATTGCCGCACCACTGGGAGGCCATCGACATTGAGCGTCACCAGACGTCGCTCGTCGAGTTCGGTTGCCACCGTATGCGCGGAAATGAACGCAATTCCCAGACCGGCGATCACCGCCTGCTTGATGGTCTCGTTGCTGTCCATCGCCATGCCGATTTTTGGAACAACGCCAGCGGATTCAAACAGCTGCTCCATCAGGCCGCGCGTTCCGGATCCCGGCTCCCGCATCAGGAAGGTTTCGTTTGCGAGGTCGGCCAATGTCAGCCGCGGCTTTCGCGCCAGGCGATGCCCGGTCGGCGCGATAATGACGTGGGGATGATCGCCGATCAGATGGACGTTCATGTCGATATCCGCCGGTGGCCGGCCCATGATGGCGATGTCCAGATCGTAGCCACGCAGCGCCTTGCCGATTTCCTGCCGGTTGCCAATCGAGAGTGAGACGTCGACGCTCGGATGAAGTTTGGAAAATCCGGATATTGCGAACGGCACGAAGTACTTTGCGGTGCTGACGGCGCCGATGGAAATGCGTCCGGCGGTGATTCCCGCCATCATCTCAAGCGACGTTTCGCAGTCGGCCATCGCCGCTTCGATGCGCTCGGAGAGCGCGAGAACTTCCCGGCCGGCATCGGTCAGCAGCATTCCGTCACTGGTGCGCTGGATCAACGGCAGTCCTGCGAGTGTCTGCAGATTGCGAAGCTGCAAGGTGACGGCTGGTTGCGTGAGATGGAGCTGTTTGGCTGCGGCGGTAACCGACCGATTTTTTTGAACGGCGGCCAGCGCGCGCAGCTGACGGATCGTCAATTCCCGGATCAATCGGGTTGCCATCGCAGCCACCTTTATAAGAAAAACTTTGCCCTAACCAAAGATAACAAAATTTTACTAATTTAGCAAACTGGGCTGTTATGGGTGGCGGTTTGCCGACCGGCGAAACGCATTGGGAATGGCTCCGAAGAGGGCGCGTGACAGGGAAACGGCCATGGACCACCGCGTGACATTGCATTCGCATCTCGATCGGTCGGCGTCTCAGACGCCGAACGGAACGGCGGTCGCCGCCGTGATCGAGGCGATCGCCGCCGCTGCGATTGATCTTGCCGCACTCATCGCCGACGGGCCGCTGGCTGGCATTACCGGACAGAATGGCGGCGTTAATCCCGATGGAGATCAGCAGAAGGATATTGATCTGGCCGCCGATGAGATGATGCGCCGTGCGCTGCGTACCTGCCCGGTGGCGGCTGTTCTTTCCGAAGAGGTGGCGCTGCCCGAGATTCTGGATCCAGACGCTCCGCTGTGCGTAGCGATTGATCCGCTCGACGGGTCAGCCAACCTGGAGAACAACATTTCAGTCGGAACCATCTTTTCGATTCGCCGGCGCGGAAACGACGTTCTCTCGACCTTCTTCGAGCCCGGCACGGCGCAGTGTGCAGCGGGCTTCGTCGTCTACGGCCCGCAGACCACGCTCGTGCTCGCACTCAATGCGCGCGTCGATATCTTCATCCTCAACCCGCGAACGCAGGAATTCGTATTGATCCAACAGGGCGTTCGGGTCGCACCGGATACGCCGGAATTTGCCATCAACGCATCCAATCGCCAGCACTGGCATGGGCCCGTCCGCGCTTACATCGACGAATGCCTCGCCGGCACCAACGGCGACCGCGGCGCGAATTTCAACATGCGCTGGATCGGCTCGCTGGTCGCCGAATCCCTTCGCATCCTGGTGCGCGGCGGCGTCTTTCTGTATCCGGCCGACGCCCGCCCCGGATATCGCGAAGGACGTTTGCGCCTTCTTTACGAAGCGCATCCGATGGCGCTGGTGATGGAATGGGCGGGAGGTGCTGCGACGACTGGGCGCCGGCGAATTCTGGAACTCGCGGCGAAGTCGCCGCACCAGCGGGTGCCGTTAATCATGGGCTCGGTGCGAGGCGTTCGCGATGTTGCTGCCATTCACGAAGGTATCGAACCGATGTTTGACAATAGCGACGCGCCGCTGTTTGCGCGGCGCGGCCTGTTTCGCTGAGACGGGGAAGTCCGATGTCACGCAGTTATCCCATCATATCGATCACGGGTTCATCAGGCGCCGGCACGACGTCGGTGAAGAAAACCTTCGAGAATATCTTTCGCCGCGAAAAAGTGTCCGCAGCCTATATCGAAGGCGACGCCTTTCACCGTTACAACCGCGTCGAGATGCGCACCAAAATGTCGGAGGAAGGTGAGCGCGGCAACAGGCATTTCAGCCATTTCAGCCCCGAAACCAATCTTTTCGAGGAGCTGGAGAGACTCTTTCGTGACTACGGCGAATCCGGTACCGGAACGACGCGTCATTACGTCCACGACGATGACGAGGCCAAGTGTACGGCGCAGAACCGGGCACATTTACCGAATGGGGCCCGTTGCCGGAAGAGTCCGATCTGCTGTTTTATGAAGGCCTGCATGGCGCTGTGCTGACCGACAAGGTCAATATCGCGCAACATGCCGATCTCAAGATCGGCGTTGTGCCCGTCATCAATCTGGAGTGGATCCAGAAGCTGCATCGCGACCGCAGCGACCGCGGCTATAGCGCGGAGGCGGTGACCGACACCATCCTGCGGCGGATGCCGGACTACGTGAACTACATCTGTCCACAATTCGCCGAGACCGACATCAATTTCCAGCGCGTGCCTACCGTCGATACATCGAATCCGTTCATCGCGCGCTGGATCCCGACGCCGGATGAATCGATGGTGGTGATCCGGCTCAAGAATCCGCGCGGCATCGATTTTCCCTATCTGCTGTCGATGATTCCCAACAGCTTCATGTCGCGCGCCAATTCGATCGTGATCCACGGATCGAAGCTCGACCTCGCGATGCAGCTCATCCTCACCCCGCTGATCCTGCAACTGATGGAACGCAAGAGGCGCACGATATGACCGTTCATGCTCTATCTTCTGTCGCCGGTCGTCCGGATGTTTCGCATGCCGAACTGGCAAATGCGATTCGCTTTCTGGCGATCGACGCGGTCGAGAAGGCGAAGTCGGGTCATCCGGGCATGCCGATGGGCATGGCTGACGTCGCCACGGTGCTGTTTTCGCGCTTCCTCAAATTCGACCCGGCCGATCCGGTATGGCCGGATCGCGACCGTTTCGTCCTGTCTGCCGGACACGGCTCGATGTTGCTGTATGCGCTGCTGTACCTGACGGGCTACGAGGGCGTGACACTCGACGAACTCAAGGCATTCAGGCAGTGGGGATCGAAGACGCCTGGTCATCCCGAGTATGGCCATACGCCGGGCGTGGAAACGACCACCGGACCCCTGGGACAGGGAATTGCGACGGCGGTCGGCATGGCACTGGCCGAGCGCCTGTTGAACGCGCGCTTCGGCGGCGATCTCGTCGATCATTATACCTATGTGATCGGCGGCGACGGTTGCCTGATGGAAGGTCTCAGCCACGAAGCGATTTCGCTGGCCGGGCATCTCCGGCTCAACCGGCTGATCGTGCTGTTCGACGATAACGAAATTTCGATCGACGGGTCGACATCGCTGTCATGTTCGGATGACCAGCTTGCGCGGTTCCAGGCATCGGGCTGGTCGGCTTGCCGTATCGACGGGCACGATCCCGAAGTGATCGCAGCGGCGATCGGGCATGCCCGAAACAACGACCGTCCGTCGCTGATCGCGTGCCGCACTGTCATCGGTTTCGGCGCGCCGAACCGGCAGGGCACCGAAAAAGCCCACGGTGCGCCGCTCGGTGCCGACGAGGTCGCAAAGACACGCGCTGCGCTGGACTGGCCACACCAGCCATTCCAGATTCCGGAATTGGTCATTGAGCAATGGCGCAAGGTCGGCGCGCGGGGGCAGGCAGCCCGCCGGACAGGATCGAGCGGACAAGGCGTCTCAATTCCGTCCCCCGTTCGCCTTTTCACGATGCGCTGAACCGGAAATTGCCCTGCGAATACGGGGCGGCAATGGATCAGATTCGCAATCGGTTCAGTGCTGAACGGCCGACGATCGCCACCCGGCAGGCGTCGCAACTCGTGATCGACACGATTGCGGAAGCCTTGCCGAATTTACTGGGCGGCTCAGCCGATCTCACTCACTCGAATCTCACGCGCGCAAAGACGCAACGGCCGGTGCGGCACGATTTCTTCGAGGGCAGCTACATCCACTATGGTGTCCGCGAGCACGCCATGGCGACTGCGATGAACGGCATCGCGTTGCATGGCGGCTTTATTCCCTATGGCGGCACGTTTCTCACCTTTGCGGATTACAGCCGGCCGGCGATCAGATTAGCAGCGCTGATGGGCATAAGGGTCATCCATGTGATGACGCACGACTCCATCGGATTGGGCGAAGACGGCCCTACCCATCAGCCGGTCGAGCATCTCACCTCGCTGCGGGCGATCCCCGGCCTGCTGGTGTTCCGGCCCGGCGATGCCGTCGAGACCGCCGAGGCCTGGGATTGCGCGCTACGGGCGGAAGCCAATCCTTCGGTGCTGTGCCTGTCACGGCAGGCGCTGCCTGCATTTCGTGAAGCGACCGGCAACGCCAATCTGGTAGCGCTCGGCGCCTATGTCGTCATCGAACCGGAGGGCGGCCGCGACGTTACCCTGATCGCCACGGGCTCCGAGGTGTCGATAGCCCTCGAGGCGGCAAAATTGCTCGCGGCAGACAAGGTACGCGCCGCGGTCGTTTCGGCGCCGTGCTTCGATCTGTTTCGCCGGCAATCGCAGGAATATCGCGCCGAAGTTCTGGGCAGCGCGCCGCGGATCGGCGTCGAGGCCGCGGTTGAAGGCGAATGGGCGCGCTGGCTCGGCGACGGCGGCGAATTCGTCGGCTTGATCGGCTTCGGCGCGTCCGCTCCTGCGGAGGTGCTGTATCGGGAATTCGGCGTCACCGCGAAGGCCGTCGCTGCGGCGGCCCGGCGTTGCATCGCGCGATCAACGATGGCGGCCACATACGCATGATTTTCACGTGCGAAAAAGAATGACACGGAGACACCGATGGCACGAATCACGCTGAGGCAATTGCTGGATCATGCCGCCGAGCACGGTTACGGCGTGCCGGCGTTCAATATCAACAATATGGAGCAGGGCCTTGCGATCATGGAAGCGGCGGCGGCCGTTGATGCGCCCGTCATCATCCAGGCTTCCAGGGGCGCGCGCTCCTACGCCAACGACATCATGCTGTCGAAGATGATCGACGCGCTGGAGGAGATGTATCCGCAGATTCCGCTCTGCATGCATCAGGACCACGGCAACGAGGAAGCGACCTGCGCCACGGCGATCAAGTACGGCTTCACATCGGTGATGATGGACGGCTCACTCCAGGCCGACGCCAAGACTGCGGCGGATTATGACTACAACGTCAATATCACCCGCCGCGTGGTCGAGATGGCGCACTGGATCGGCGCATCGGTGGAAGGCGAGTTGGGTGTGCTCGGCTCGCTCGAACACGGCGGCGGCGAACAGGAGGATGGCCATGGCGTCGAAGGCAAGGTTAGCCACGATCAGCTGCTGACCGACCCGGACCAGGCGGTTGATTTCGTCCGCGCCACCAAGGTCGACGCGCTGGCGATCGCGATGGGGACTTCGCACGGCGCCTACAAATTCTCGCGCAAACCGGACGGCGGCATCCTTGCCATGAAGGTGGTCGAGGAAATCCACCGCCGGCTGCCGAATACGCATCTCGTGATGCACGGCTCATCCTCGGTGCCGCAGCCGCTGCAGGACGCGTTCAATCAGTTCGGCGGCGAGATGCCGCAGACCTGGGGCGTGCCGGTCGAGGAGATCGTCCGCGGCATCAGGCACGGCGTCCGCAAGGTCAATATCGACACCGACTGCCGGTTAGCGATGACCGCGGCATTCCGGAAAGTCGCGACCCAGACCAAAAGCGAATTCGATCCGCGCAAATTCCTCAAACCGGCGATGGATGCGATGCGCAACCTCTGCCGCGAGCGTTTCGAACAATTCGGCACCGCAGGCAATGCGGCAAAGATCAAGGTGATCCCGCTGTCGGAGATGGCGAAGCGCTATCGCGCGGGATCGCTCGACCCGCGAATCGGTGACATGGCCGCCGCCGCCGAATGACTTGAAAATCTTTCGATCCGGATCCGCCGGTCAGCACCATTGAGGAGAACACCATGAACGAACAATCGATGACCGTCCGCGGCAAGGATCGCTACAAATCCGGCGTCATGGAATACAAGAAGATGGGTTACTGGGAGCCCGACTACGAGTCAAAGGACACCGACATCATTGCGCTATTCCGGGTGACGCCGCAGGACGGCGTCGATCCGATCGAAGCCTCGGCTGCGGTGGCCGGAGAGTCTTCGACCGCGACCTGGACGGTGGTTTGGACCGACCGGCTGACCGCGGCTGAAAAATATCGTGCCAAATGCTACCGCGTCGATCCCGTGCCTAATTCGCCGGGACAATATTTCGCCTACATCGCCTACGATCTCGACCTGTTCGAGAATGGGTCAATCGCCAATCTGTCGGCCTCAATCATCGGCAACGTGTTCGGCTTCAAGCCGCTGAAGGCGTTGCGGCTCGAGGACATGCGGCTGCCGGTGGCCTACGTCAAGACGTTCCAAGGGCCGGCAACCGGCATCGTGGTCGAACGCGAGCGCATGGACAAGTTCGGCCGTCCGCTGCTCGGCGCGACCGTGAAGCCGAAGCTCGGCCTGTCCGGCCGCAACTACGGCCGTGTGGTCTACGAGGCTCTGAAGGGCGGGCTCGACTTCACCAAGGATGACGAAAACATCAACTCGCAGCCGTTCATGCACTGGCGCGAGCGGTTCCTCTATTGCATGGAGGCCGTCAACAAGGCCCAGGCCGCGTCCGGCGAAATCAAGGGCAGCTATCTCAACGTCACTGCCGGGACCATGGAGGACATGTACGAGCGGGCCGAATTCGCCAAGGAGCTCGGCTCGGTCATTATCATGATCGATCTGGTGATCGGCTACACCGCGATCCAGTCGATGGCGAAATGGGCGCGCCGCAACGACATGATCCTGCACCTGCATCGGGCCGGGCATTCGACCTATACGCGTCAACGCAACCACGGCGTCTCGTTCCGGGTGATCGCGAAATGGATGCGCCTCGCCGGCGTCGATCACATCCATGCCGGCACGGTGGTCGGCAAGCTCGAAGGCGATCCCGCGACAACGCGCGGCTATTACGACATCTGTCGCGAAGACTTCAATCCGGCAAAGCTCGAACACGGCGTGTTCTTCGATCAGAACTGGGCCAGCCTCAACAAGCTGATGCCGGTGGCGTCCGGCGGCATTCACGCCGGCCAGATGCATCAACTGCTCGACCATTTGGGAGAAGACGTGGTGCTGCAGTTCGGTGGCGGCACCATCGGCCATCCGATGGGCATTCAGGCCGGCGCGACCGCGAACCGGGTGGCGCTGGAAGCGATGATTCTCGCGCGCAACGAAGGACGCGACTATCTGCACGAAGGGCCGGAGATTCTCGCGAAAGCCGCGCAGACTTGTACGCCACTGAAATCGGCGCTCGAAGTCTGGAAGGACGTCACCTTCAACTACGAATCCACCGATATGCCCGACTACGCCCCCACCGCCAGCGTCTCGATGTAAGGAGCAGGATCATGCGCGTCACTCAAGGCTGTTTTTCATTCCTGCCCGATCTCACTGACGAACAGATATCCCGACAGGTACAGTATTGTCTCGGCAAGGGCTGGGCAGTGAACATCGAATTCACCGACGATCCGCACCCCCGAAACAATTTCTGGGAAATGTGGGGGCTGCCGATGTTCGATCTCCGTGACGCCGCGGGCGTGCTGATGGAACTGAACGAATGCCGCAAGGTGTACGGCGACCGCTACATCCGGATGTCCGCGTTCGATTCCAGCCACGGCTGGGAGTCGGTGCGGCTGTCGTTCATCGTCAACCGGCCAAAAGACGAGCCCGGGTTCCGTCTTGAGCGGCATGAAGCGAACGGCCGCAACATCCGCTACACCACGAAATCGTATGCTGTCGATCGTCCCGAGGGCTTGCGTTACGGTGGCAAATGAATTCGCAATTGAGTTCACCGGCCGTCCCGAAGGGGGTGAGCGAAACGCTGCCGATGGAGCCGGTCGACCTGCGCCGCGAATTCGCTGAGGTCGGCATCGGCGAGGTGCTCGATCAACTGGACCGCGAACTGATCGGCCTCAAGCCGGTCAAGACGCGAATTCGCGAGATCGCGTCGCTGCTGCTGATCGAGCGTATCCGCAAGCGCATGAAGCTGACGTCGGACGTGCCGACGTTGCACATGTCGTTCACCGGAAATCCGGGCACCGGCAAAACCACGGTGGCGCTACGGATCGCCAGCATTCTGCACAAACTCGGCTTCGTGCGCCGCGGGCAGGTGGTTTCGGTGACGCGGGATGAACTGGTAGGGCAATACATCGGCCACACCGCGCCAAAGACAAAAGAGATATTAAAGAAGGCCATGGGTGGCGTGCTGTTTATCGACGAGGCCTATTACCTGCATCGGCCGGACAATGAGCGTGACTACGGCCAGGAAGCGATCGAAATTCTGCTGCAAGTGATGGAATCGCAGCGGGAGGATCTGGTGGTGATCCTCGCCGGCTATGGTGACCGGATGGACAAGTTCTTCGCCAGTAATCCCGGTTTTCGCTCCCGCATTGCGCATCATATCGACTTTCCGGATTATGCCGACGATGAGCTGTTGGCGATTGCGGAATTGATGCTGCACGACATGAACTACAAGCTCAGTTCGGACGCGCGCGAGACGTTCGTCCGCTACATTGCACTGCGCAAGACACAGCCGCTATTTTCCAATGCGCGATCGATCCGCAACGCGCTCGACAGGATGCGGCTACGCCAAGCCAACCGTCTCGTCGCCGATCTCGACCGCGTGCTGACCGCCGACGACATCGTGTCGCTTGAGGCTTCGGATGTCCTTGCCAGCCGGGTGTTCTCGAACACCGCTATCGATTGAAACCGCCACGATCGGCTGCGCTTGCGACGTAATGGGTCCGCCGAACGATTTACCGCCCGCTAACGCGCAGTGCGGCAAGCACCAAAAAAAGTCACAAGAACCACGGAAGCAAGCGCGACCGGCGTTCAAACGACCTTGCCAAAAACGGCGCCAATTCCGGCCGTCAGTCCCATCGCGAAGGCACCCCAAAACGTCACGCGTATGGTCGGCTTCAGCAAGCCGGCCCCTCCGGCTTTCGCACCAATCGCGCCGAGCAGGGACAGGAAGAGCAACGATCCCACGGAGACGGCCGGGATCAGAGCATTGGATGGCGAGACCAGGACGAGCGCAAGCGGCGCGGCAGCCCCGACGGAAAAGGTGGCGGCCGATGCAAGTGCCGCCTGCACGGGACGAGCGGTGCTGATCTCCGAAATGCCGAGTTCATCCCGCGCATGCGCGCCCAAGGCGTCCTTCGCCATCAACTGCTTCGCAACCTCGCGAGCAAGGCCACCTTCGACGCCTCGCGCGACATACACCTGAGCAAGTTCTTCCTGCTCGAACACCGGGTCGTCCGCAAGCTCTCGCTTCTCGCGCGCGAGGTCGGCACGCTCGGTATCGGACTGCGAACTGACCGAAACATATTCGCCAGCCGCCATCGACATGGCGCCGGCGACCAGCCCGGCGACGCCGGTCAGCAGCACATCGCTTTGGGAGGCAGCGGCTGACGCCACTCCCAGTATCAGGCTGGCAGTTGATATGATTCCATCGTTGGCGCCGAGCACGGCCGCCCGCAGCCAGCCGATGCGCTCAACAAGGTGGTTCTCTCTATGGAGGCGACTCATTTAGGGACCTTTCCTGTCTGGCATGTGCTCGCCGCCTTTAGGATCCTGCGGCGGCGGCCGGCGAGAAGTTATGACGCGCGGTTGGTTTGGACGAAGCTGGGCACCGGAATTATTCGGTAATCCGGGCGAATTATTAAGCAAACATTACGGAAAGTAGCGTACGGGCGATGGCGTGCCGGCGACATTTTGATGGCGTGTCCTTTGAGTCAAGCTTTCAGGTGGCCAAGACTTGGTCAATGGGTTGTTAGGACGTTTCATTCAGCGTCCGCGGGAACGCCTGCATCGCGCGGATGGTCAAGACTTCATTGAGGACAATATCTTGCAAGCAATTCCCAGAATTCTAGGCCGCCATTATTTCGCAATTTTTGTATTGGCCTCCGCTACTCTGTCCTACCAGATACTGATAACTCGCTTCTTCAGCGTCATGCTGTATTATCATTTTGCATTTGCTGCCATTTCGCTTGCCATGCTCGGACTTACGCGCGGAGCGATGGAAGTCTACAGCAAGCCTGCCCGCTACGTTCCCGAACGGGTGGGGGTGGAATTCGCGCGCCACGCATCGTGGTTCGCGATCACCGGCGTTGGCGCAATGATCACCTTCCTGTGCGTGCCGCTCGTGATTCCCGGAGGATACGTGCCGCTGGCCCTGGCGATTGCGACGTTCGCCTTCGTCCTGCCTTTTACCGAAAGTGGCGTCTGCATAACGCTCTTGTTGACTCGTCTGCCATTTGGCGGCGGATGGCTTTATGCGGCCGACCTTTCAGGGGCCGCGCTCGGATGCCTCGGGGTCATCTTCGTATTGCTCGTCGTCGATCCGGTGAGTGCCACACTATGGATCGGAGCCTTTGCCGCTGGTGCGGGCTGGATAGTGGCGCGGGGCGGCGGCGACATCCGCAGTCTGCGCCTGAGCGGCGCCGTGGCGCTTACGCTGGCTGCCGCAGCGACTGTGCACACCGGACTTGATGTTTCCGGCAAAGGCCATCTCGGCGTCTTCTGGGCCAAGGGGGCTCAGCAGATGGGGACGCTCTTTGAGCGCTGGAATACTTACTCGCGCGTGAGGGTGACGGCGCTTGGAGAGACCGTTCCGTTCGGCTGGGGCCTCGCCCACACGCCGAAGATGAAAATAGAACAGAACTACCTCGACATCGACGCGGATGCGAGCACGGTCATAACCCGGCACGATGGCGATATCGGCAAGCTGTCCTACCTGAAGGACGACGTCATCAATGTCGCCTACCTGGTGCAGCCGCCGGCCGACGTCGCCGTCGTGGGCGTCGGCGGCGGTCGTGACATTCTTTCCGGGCTCTTTTTCGGCGCCAAGCACATTCGCGGAATTGAGATCAACCCCGCGATCTTCGAAGTCCTCACTGACAAGTTCGCCGATTTCTCCGGCCATCTCGATCGCCAGCCCGGGGTATCGTTGGTCAATGCCGAAGCCCGCGGCTACATCAATCATTCATCCGACCGATACGACCTTGTCCAGATTTCGCTGATCAACACTTGGGCCGCAACGGCCGCTGGCGGGTTAACACTGACGGAAAACCGTCTCTATACCGTGGAGGCATGGGATGACTTCTACCGGGCGCTGAAGCCCGGCGGGCTGCTGTCAGTATCGCGCTGGTACGAGCCGGATCATCACCGCGGCGAGTTCTATCGCCTCGTGGCGATCGCAGCGAGCGCGCTCCAGCGCCAAGGTGTGTCGGCAGCCGAGCTACCGAACCATGTTGTCGCACTGAACGTCGGCAACATCGTAACGGTGATTACCCGTCCCGACGCCTTCACCAACGCCCAATGGCAAGCCGCGCGCACCAGACTTCTGGCCCAGGGCTTCAAGATACTGCTGGGGCCGGGTGTCAGTTTCGACACACCGTCACGTCGACGCTGATGTCCGGCAAGGCGGACGCGGCTTTCTTTGCGTCATTACCAGAAAATATCGCTCCCTCGACAGACGACAATCCGTTTTTCTTCTATACGGCCCGCTTCGGGGATCTTGCCACCAAGCCCTCATCGGCTCTCACGAATAACAACGCGGCGATCAGCATGACCCTGCTGCTTATCATGGTCGCGCTTTGCGCCTGCGGGTACTACATCATCGTTCCTTTTGTCCGTCTCGCGAGGCGGATGCCGCTGTCGGCGCTGACGCCACCCGTAACGTATTTCTGCGCGATCGGCATGGGCTTCATGCTGATTGAGATATCGCAGATGCAGCGGCTGATGGTCTTCCTCGGACACCCCGTCTGCGGGCTGGGTGTAGTGCTTTTCACAATTCTTCTCTTTAGCGGGGTCGGCAGCGCCACGGTCGGTGCGCATGCCCCTCGATCGAGCGCGGTCATCGCCAGAGTTGTCGCCCTGCTGACAACGCTCGTGCTGGCGGGGCTACTTACTCCCTTATTCACCACGTGGGCGCGATCGGAAGCTACCGACATGCGCATACTGTTGTCCGTACTGCTCCTGGCACCCCCGGCGTTCTGCATGGGGATGATGTTCCCGCTCGGGCTAAGTATCTGGCGCCGTCACTCGGAGCTTCTTCCGTTCTTCTGGAGCGCCAACGGGATTACGTCGATGTTTGCGTCGGTGCTGGGCATGGCCTTGTCCATAGAATTCGGCATCGCCAGGACATACGCGCTGGGCGCTGGCTTCTATGTCGTCTGCGCATTGATGATCGTCGGAAGCCGCCAGGCGGTCCGCATGGGCGTGTCTGCAGCGAGCCCGGTCAAGGCACTGGGATTGGTGCGCCAGAATGAAGTCGCCTCCGCGGCCGATCCAGCCGCACCGTCGATCCAACCGACGCCGATCGAATTGGTCGTCAATATCAAGACCGCCAAATCGCCCGGACTGACCGCTTCACCGAGCGTACTCGCGCGCGCCGATGAGGTGATCGAGTAATGATGCCGAAGGACGAGAAGAATCATCCAATCGGCACAATTCTTCGCGATGTAACCAAACATTTCGCGGAAAACCGCAGACTGAAGCGCCAACTCGGAGAATTCACCCGAGTGTGAGAGGGAGTGGGAATGATGCGATTGGACGTCAGACGTTACCGTTGAGCTGCAATCCCCGAAATACCCAACATCCCAAGTAGCCGCCCGCGCGGCTGGACGAGGTCACTCAGGGTATAGCCCTCAAGGACGTCGACGAAAGCGTCGCGCGCCTTCTCCAATGCGCGCCTCAACACACAACATTGACGAATGGCGCAGGGAGCCTCGACAGGTTTGAAGCATGACGCGATAGCCATATCCGGCTCAGTGTAGCGCACCACCTCGCCGAGCCCGATTGCTTCGACCGGCTTTGCGAGGCGCAGCCCGCCACCTCTGCCACGAACGGTTTCGATGTAACCGGCTACGCCCAGTTGATGCACCACCTTCATCAAATGGTTCCTGGAAATGCTGTAGCTGTTCGCAATCTCGTCGATTGTCGCCAGTCCGTCTTCCTTGACTGCAAGATACATCAGCACTCGTAGTGCATAGTCGGTATAGACGGTCAGACGCATGACTTCCTCCGGAATTAGACACAAAAAGATATACTTGAAATATTGCTTTTCTACAAGAACGGATGTATAAAATGCCCGTCTTTCAAGGGAGATCCCGATGGGCAAAGCCACTTCAATTGGTCACGTCCTGGCATGGCCGTTCCTGCTGCCAGGAAATATCGCTTGCAGCGCCCTCGGGCTTGGGCTCGGGGAGCGCCAGAACCTGATCCGCATGCTGGTCAACTCGCTGATCTGGACCGTGCTCGGCGTGATCGTGGTGGCGCTTGCAGTATGATCGCCGCTGCCGGGAAGCTCGATCACGTTTCCGAGGACGCCATTCGCCAACTCGTCGATGCGTTCTACGTCAAGGTCCGCGTCGACCCTGAGCTTGCGCCGATTTTCGCACGCGCCATTCCCGGCGACTGGCAACCGCACTTGACCAGGATGTATGCCTTCTGGTCCTCGTTGATGCTCGCCACCGGGCGCTACAAGGGCAATCCGGTCGCCAAGCACCTCGTTATCCCGGGTATGAAGCCGGAACTGTTCGCACGCTGGCTGGCGCTTTTTGACGCCACCTGCGGCGAGCTGTTCGACCACGCGACCAGCGAAGCCTTCCGCATCAAGGCAGAGCGCATCGCCGAGAGTCTGAGACTCGCCTTGTTTTACCGCCCCGACCGGCCGTGGCCGCCGGAGCCGACACCATGACCTTCGTCGTCACCGACAATTGCATCAAATGCAAATATATGGATTGCGTCGAGGTCTGCCCGGTCGATTGTTTCTACGAGGGCGAAAACATGCTCGTGATCCATCCGGACGAGTGTATCGATTGCGGCGTGTGCGAGCCGGAGTGCCCGGCCGACGCGATCTCTGCGGACACCGAACCCGGCCTGGAAAGCTGGCTCAAGCTGAATGCGGAATACGCGTCGGTCTGGCCCAACATCGCGATCAAGCGCGAAGCGCCTGCCGACGCAAAGGCGTTCGACGGCGTCGCCAACAAGCTGAAACAGTATTTCTCGCCCAATCCCGGTCAAGGCGACTGATTAACGAGGGTCGCTGAAGATCGCAGCGCTTGGCGGGTTGCCGGACCGGATTCTTCTCCCAATATCTAATCGACTACTGAGAGCTGGACCGCTCGAACTCGCGAAAGCTCCGCCAAGACGCGATAGCGAGACCAGCTGATGTCGCGACCCAGGCCGCAAACGCAACCCAGACCATGGAATAGGATATCGCACGCAACGGCGGAAAGTCGGCCGCAAGCGAAAGACGCAAGCTGGCCAGGGCGTACATACCGAGCGGGAACACCAGACTCCAGAACATCGGGGTGTATGTCAGGGGTACGCGGCACACGCCGTGCTTCCAGATTCCAAACAGCAGCAACAGGGGAATCCACCAAGTCGACCACGCCCACATGATTAGCGTTACGCCGTCGATGAATGGTCGCATGGAATGCAGGAACGGCATGCCGCTTTCGGTCAGGATGAGCGTCGACCCGGCGTTGGTACTGATCGCCGCGGCGCCCATGACCACCCAGAGCAGAGGCGTGATATCATCGGGTCCGACGTCAAAAAAGAAAATACGATGCGCGAATAGCACAATGAAAATGCCGTAAAGTCCAAGCCCCACGCCCCACAACATGTGAATGAGCACAAACATCGTACGACCGAGATCGCCCACTGCCGGGGCAATGAGGGTGCCCAGGATAACCAGAGATTCGGTGCCGACAATGGCGATCAGCCACCCACCATGAACGACGTTGGCTCCATGGGCGGTGTTGAGAAAAGTCAGGACTGCGAAGCTGAAATAGATCAGAATGAACCAGACGAGAAGCGCGAATAGCCATAGCAACAATGCGACCGTCGTGAACCCGCGTAAATGGAGGCCGACCCCGAAAACGTCGGTGCCAGCGACGATGGTGAAGAAAGAGAAGACAAGACGGGGATCAAACAGGTCTGACCGCATGGCTTGCCCGAACCTGAAGAACCGCAAGATCGTAATTAATGCCAACCAGGGATAGGCGATAAGGTTGACCGCAAAGAGCACATCGGACCATTCCCGGTGGCCTTCGAAGAACAAGGCATTCGAGATAATCCCGGTGGCCATGACCAGGGCGAAGCAACCGGGATAGAGCGTCGCGATCTGACCATCGGACCAGACGCGTAAATTCCGCATGAGTGAATGCAAATCCAAATCCGCCCTATGTTTCGAAAGTGACATGATCTCGGATACCGGAAAAGAACTTGATCGGCCAGAGGCGCCGAATTGTACAGTACTCGACAAATCGATTCGGCGGCATCAATTGGTTTCGATCTGACCAAACCGCTTCGGGCAGCTCATGCTATTCATTCGTGGCGCTTCTTCCGGAAGGATGCAGTGCGCAATGAACTGATCGCCGGAAATCATCCTGATGACGCCAGTCTAGGGAAAGATCCGCAAACATTCGATCGACATGGAGTTTTACAATGACAGACAGGTTATCCAGCCGCCCAAGATGGGCCATCGCGGCAGGGACTCTAGCGGTCGCGTTCGGCATCGTAACCGTCTTCGAGGGCGGAAGCATGTTGTTCGGTCGACCGGAAATCAGAGCATCTGCAGGGAACATCGTTCCGTTCGTTCTCTGGTTCAACTTCATTGCAGGATTCGCATACTTGATGGCAGGCCTTGGACTATTGCTGTGGAAACGCTGGGCCGCACAACTGTCAGCCGGCATCGCCATCACGACACTCGCCGTGTTTGCCGCTTTTGGCATTCATGTCGTTTTGGGAGGCGCCTTCGAGGCGAGAACAGTCGGCGCCATGATGCTTCGCAGCATTGTATGGATCGCGATTGCGGTGTTTAGCTGTCGCGCTCTGGGATGCTTCGCGGCGAAACACGGCGACGCCTGAGAACCCGGTGTTTCAATAGCGTCTGCTACCCGCGTCGGCACTTTCCCGCTCGTCCTCATTGACCAGACGAGCCTTCTGCCAGCCGGCTACCGAGCTCGAATTCCAGGAAAAGAAAGCTGACATGATCCGTCAGAAGCGCGGCCAGGCAAGGACTCAGGATCCTGGCGAGGAAATCGCGAAAATATGGCTTCAGAATTCGGCCCGTGACGCCGCGATCGGCGCACATCAGGTCGACGATATTGCGTGCAAGCGGCGACAGTTCGCGACTTGCGGCCAAGGGATCGAGAATTGCGCGCAGAGCTTGCTCCACCCGCTCCCAATTCGCGCCGGAGATATGCGTCAGAACGTTGCTGATATGCGGATGGCGCCGAAAGGCGGCAACGACGAGGAAAACGAGATCGCCGACGGCGATCTCCCGATCATCGCGGGACATTCCCATGGTGGACTCGAATACATTTCTCCTGTGTTCGGGGAAACTGATCGAGCCGCCGTGGATTTGTCGCACTAGTTCGATTTCCTGGAGCATCACAGCACCTCTTTAAGATATATATATAATACATCTTAATGGGTATCGAGATTCACGCAAGCGGAAAGTTTTGGCGAATGAGTAATCTGCAGGTTGGTCAGGATTGGCATTGCCGAGCCATGATTGCGCTGCGGGCCAAATCCCGAAATCGTCAGGGCTGACGTAACGGAAGTAGGCTGCAAGCTATTGCCATCCACCGAGAGAGATTATAAGATATATTATAAATATATCTTATTGATGGCAACAAGGAATGGAGATGATTTTGGACCAGCTTCTGCGCCAATCAATCTCCTAGACCGCCGCCGGGCGATCTCCGTGCCGACCTTTCCGGAGCGCATTACCATGCAAGTCGAAATCAACGATAAGATGGTCTTGGTCGATGCCACCCTTCTCGGCGAGCTCCTGGATGTGCTCCCAAGTGACATGCCCGCGCTCATGCGAGAGCATGCGATCACGAGCGTCTGCGAACGTGGTATTGATACACACGAAGGCGAGTTTCGCTTGAGCTTCTTCTATCAAAACCGCCGTGCGCAACTGAGTGTCGATGCATCGGGCCAGGTCCTGCGACGTTCGATTATCAATTTTGGCGATAGGCCTTTGCCAAAGGCTCTGCACCGCCCGGAGACTAACAGAGCGAGACGCGTCCCTGCCGAGCACCCCTGACGCAAAGGAGGCTGCCATGACGGGGTAACGATCGGCTCAATTGCCGGGGCGACCGGGCGGTTGTCCGCTCACCAAGATGCCAGGCAATTGGCAGCCGGCCCTGACCTGACCGACAAGTTCTGGAATTACGGCGGCGAGGCGGAGACGGTCTTCACCACCGTGTGGGGCTATGAGCTGGGCGTAATCTTCGCTCATCTCACCCAGCCATTTCGACCTTCCCCGATATGGCAGTCGGGTCGGCCTACACGTCGTCCTGTTCGAGGCTTGGTCGGCCTCGCGTTACGGCCTGCACATTCGCGCCGTCACCCATTCATGACACGCTAATCGAAGGCTTCCGCTACTTCGTTACCTCTATGACTGCTCCGATTGCTTCCCGGCTGGAGCGGTTGCCGGGTGAGGCTTGCACCCACTGGAAGCGCCGCCTTGCACGGCGCACGCCAAATCCTGCAGGTGCCGCTCCACACGCGCGGATCGCTGTCGAACGAAACCGTTGACGTGGATCAATGCACCGACTCTGTTGCCGTTCGTTAGATCAACCTACAGATCTCAAAGGCGGAGACGAGTCATGAAGGGTTATGGGCATCCATCCGCAATAACAATCGGCGCGATCCTGCTTGGGGTCACGATTTTGTCGACAAGTCCTTCTCCGGCCCAGGCACAGGCCACAAAGGAGGAACATAAATTGACGCTTCGTGCCATCATGCAGGAGCTCGGAGCAGAATATCTGCGGCTGACCAACGCGTTGCTTATCGACGATTTCAAGGATCTCGAAGAATCGGCAAAGGCCATCCAGACTCACCCACTGCCTGACGAAATCGTTGTAGCGATAAAGAACAAGCTTGGCAGGAACTTTGGCGCCTTCGAACGAGCCGATGAGCAAAGTCATCAACGAGCGGCAGATCTCGTCAAACGAGCGGCAGCCAAAGACATCTCAGGGTCAGCAAAGGCTTTCGGCGGCATCGCAGACGGCTGTGTGAGTTGCCATAAACAATTCCGCGCACCTCTTAGAAGTTTATCCGATTAGTGTTTGAGGCGGTAGCAGTAGCGGGCGGCCGGAGCGAGGATGACCCTGACAAAAATTCGGAACTCGTTGATTGCTGGGCTTTGTGGGACAAGTGTGCACTCGCTCCTTGCATTGGTCCATGGCAAGACCGGGCCGCTGCCAGAGTTTCAGCCCAATTATGACATTCAGAGGGGCCTGTCGTGGTTGATGGGTACGGAGATTCACCCAGGCGTCGCGTGGCTGCTAGTACCTACTATCTGAAGTGAGTGAGTCATAATTGCACTATCGCGGTGTTTTGCGCCGTGATTCAAGATGGCATGATATCGGATGCCATGAAAGTG
>Ga0208715_1000138_pt1 | contig 25695 bp, 23 predicted proteins | sample NGESurshal092012_3_FD_184473 | JGI IMG/M metagenome (GOLD analysis project Ga0208715, IMG submission 184473) | Arctic peat soil microbial communities from Barrow, Alaska - NGEE Surface sample 210 shallow-092012 (SPAdes) | ecosystem: Environmental > Terrestrial > Soil > Wetlands > Peat ... | reverse complement strand
CGGAGTTGCCGAGCTTGGTCTTGGTCTGACCCTCGAACTGCGGCTCACGGACCTTCACCGACAGAACCGCGGTGAGTCCCTCACGCACGTCGTCACCACTCAGCGTGAAGTCGGCCTTCCTGAGCGCGCCGTTCTTCGCCGCGTAGGCGTTGATCGTGCGCGTCAGCGCCGACTTGAGGCCGGTGAGATGCGTTCCACCCTCGTGCGTGTTGATGTTGTTGACGAAGGAGAAGACGTTCTCGTTGTAGCCGTCGTTGTACTGGAACGCCAGCTCGATGCCGACGCCGTCGCGCTCCGTATCGATGTACACGACGTCAGAGTGCAGAACCTTCCTCTTCTCGTTGAGGAACTGCACCATCTCCTTGAGGCCGCCCTTGGCGTGGAACTCTTCCGTCTTCTCCTCGCCGACTCGCTCGTCCTTGAGCGTGATCGTCAGACCCTTATTGAGATACGAAAGCTCGCGCAGCCTGTTCGCCAGCGTCGCATAGTCGTACCTCAGCTCGGTGAAGATCGTCGTGTCGGGCTTGAACCACACGGTCGTGCCTCGCACTCTCACCGGAATCTTGGCCAGCACCGTGAGCTTCGTCACGGTGTGCCCGCGCACAAAGTCCATGTAGTACTCTTTCCCCTCGCGTCTCACTGTCACCGTGAGCTTCTCGGAGAGAGCATTCACGACGGACACACCCACGCCGTGCAATCCGCCCGAGACCTTGTAGGAGCTCTTGTCGAACTTTCCGCCGGCGTGCAGCACAGTCATCGCCAGCTCGACGCCGGGAATCTTTTCTGTCGGGTGGATGTCTACGGGAATTCCGCGGCCGTCATCAATGACCGTGATCGAATCGTCGATGTGGATGGTCACGTCGATCCTGGTCGCGTGACCCGCCATTGCTTCATCGATCGAGTTGTCGACTACTTCGTAAACGAGGTGGTGGAGACCTCTCGAGGACGTCGACCCGATGTACATGCCGGGACGCTTCCGGACTGCCTCGAGACCTTTGAGAACCTGGATTTGACCAGCGTCATACTTCGACGTGCTGATTTCTGCAGCTGCTTTAGCCATTACTCGCGGGAAAATTTTCTGATGAAGACCACTTATGGCCGGGGCGAAGACACACCAAAACGTCCGAAGAAACTGAGCCTTCTTCAGGAGCTTTCAATCTAACCCTCGGGGCAGGCTAAAGCAACCTCAGCCGATAATCGGAACTCATTGGGGGACAATGACTTATGGCGCCAAAAGCGATCGAGCCCGACCGTTTCCCAAATGTCGCTGTCGAGGGTTGGAATGGGGTAGGAAATGTGACACGCCAGAAGCGCTGAGACGTTGATCAGCGCATCAATTGCAGCCGGATTTTCTTTATTCGCGTTCGCCCCGCCGTCGTGTTGAGCGCGCGCAGCAACTGCGGCTCCATCAGCGACAGCTCGGTCATCCAGCCGTGGTTTTTCACCGACACGAACAGCGTCCCATCCCGAGTTACCGAGATCGGCTTCGTCACCGTCGCGATCTGCATTCCGACGAGCGACTGCCACTCCGGAACGACCTGCGCGGCTTCAACGCGCTCCTCGAGCTTCGAGCTTTTCAGAAAAGCGCCGAGGACGTTGCCGAGCGCTTCGGGCTTCCGCTTCTTCTCGTCCGGGTCGCGCTTTCTCACGTCGGGGTGCCGACGCCCGTTCGCAGCACGCGGACCTTTGTCAACGGTGTGCTCCGCGTATATGAACGAGCTCTCTGATGTGTCTGCGGTTCTCCACCGTGTCGAGCATCACGCGGGCAACCTCGTCTTTGGTGATCAGCATCCCCTTTGTATCGGACGGCTCTCCGATTGTCACCGTGGATTCGCCGGCTGGCGCCGCGTCGTTCATCCGCGGAGCTCTCAGCACGGTCCAGTCGAGATCGCTGGCAGTGACCAGCCGTTCCATCGCTCGCTGGTCACGTGAATGATGACGGAGTAGGGTAAGCGCGGCCAGGCGCGGCATCAAACCGATATTCGAGTCGAGCAGCGCGGAAGACAGGATAACCAGTCTTCTCACTCCCGCTTCGCGCATTGCGGAGATCGTGGCCCGGGCGCTGTCATCGAGAAGCGATGTTGAGCCGAGTCCGCGAGTCCCCAACACAGAGAGCACCGCATCGTGACCGGGAAGGGCGTCGGAAAGCTCCATCTCGCTCATTGGATTGCCGGAGATGCTGAGGACTTTCGCCTTATCAGCGCCGGCGAAGGGCGAGCGCCCGAACGTCGTGACGCTATGTCCCCGCGCGACCGCCTGAGCGACCAGCGCGCCACCGGTTTTGCCCGTCGCTCCGAGTACGAAGAGTTTCATCCGCAGTTAGGATCCTTCATTGGTCCGTGAGAGGTCACGAGGGCTCCGGGTCGAAGCGATTGTGGAGCGCTACCGGCGCCACCTTTCCCCGCACTCGCATGTTGAGAAGCTCGACGCCGAAAGAGAACGCCATCGCGAAGTAGATGTATCCCTTGCCGACGTGCTGACCCATCCCGTCAGCCACCAGCACCACTCCGATCAACAATAGAAAACTGAGCGCCAGCATCTTCATGCTCGGGTGCCGGTTGACGAATGCCGCGATGTTTCCGGCGAAAGCCAGCATGACCCCGACCGCAGCAACCATCGCGACCACCATCACGGAAATGTGCTGCGCCATCCCGACCGCCGTGATCACGGAATCGAGAGAGAACACGATATCGAGGGCGAGAATCTGGACGAGGGTGATTCCGAACGCCCCACTGCCGGACGGAGCTTTTCGCTCCGTGTGCACGACCTCGAGATTCTCGTGAATCTCGCTTGTCGCTTTCGCGATGAGAAAGAGACCGCCACCCAGCAAGATGAGATCGCGTCCGGTGAATCCCTTGCCGAGGATCGCGAGCAGGGGATCGGTGAGGCCCATGACCCAGGTGATCGCGAACAGCAGCCCAAGCCGGAGAACGAGCGCCAGCGAAAGCCCGAGCCGTCGCGCCGGCGATTGCCGGCCGGGGGGGAGCTTGTCGGTCAGGATCGAAATGAAGATCACGTTGTCGATGCCGAGTACGATCTCCATCGCGGTCAGCGTTATCAGGCTGAGCCAGGTCGCGGGCTCGGTAAGCAGTTCCATGTTCAATCCTCGTGGGCGTGCGTCGCGATGTTACACTGTTACAGGCTCGACGGAATACGTCGTCGGGTCCTGCCGGTAGAATCGCTCTAGCTGCGCGAACAGCGCGGAATGCTTTTTCCTGAGCGCGCGCGGCCGCTCGAAGAATGCCTCGGTGATCACCGCGAAGAACTCCGCCGGATTGGTCGCGCCGTATTGGTCGAGCAGCGTCGGCAGACCCGCGTCCGATGCATTGCGCAGCGCATTGAACTCGGCGCTCATCACCCGCGCCCAGGCGCGATAGTCGCCGCGCGTCTCCAGCGCTGGTGTGCCGTCGCTGTTCTGATTCTCGAAATCGAGCTGGTGCGCGAATTCGTGGAGCACGAGATTCTCGCCGTCGGTCGGCTCGGAAGCGCCGTGGCGAACCGCGTCCCACGCCAGCACCAGCGCCGCGAGTCGCTTTCCGGTGTGGCCGAGCCGGTCTTCGCCGCCCTCTTCCCAGATGCCGCCGCCGATGTGACGATCCTCGTGAGCGGTGTACCCCGACGGATACACGAGGACGGAAATCAGCTCCGGATAGTAGTCCGTCTCGCGATGCAGGAGCAACAGGCACGCCTGCCCAGCGATGGTGACGCGCATCTCTTCGGTGAGCTCGAGTCCGCCGCATCCCTCGAAGTGCTTCTCCGCCAGGAATACCTGGGTGTGGCCGAGCAGCTCGGCCCGATCGGCGGGCGAGAGTCGGCTGAAGATCGGAAGATTGCGCTCGAGGATCGCGCGCCATTCGGCCGGCACTGGTTTGGTTCGTAGACGCGCGCGGCGACGGGATTTGAACAGGTCGAATACCATGCTTGGAAATTAAGCTGCATCGCGCGGGGTCGGCGTCGGGATGTCCCCTTCGGGAGCTCTCGCCTGCCGCTTCGCCTTGCGGCTCGCTGCACCGCGCCGCCTTGCAGCGGCGCTGGCTGCGGCCGCTCCCTCAGAGGACACCCCGGCGCCTCCCCCGGTCGAGATCTTAACAGCCCGAGCCTCGAACGGTGGGGTCGGCGCCGCTGGGTGCGCTCGACCTCTGACTCCGCGCGGGCACTCCGCGTCGTCGCGCCAACGTCGGACGCGCTTACGCGAGCCGGCGCGGAGGTCTGGCAGTCGTCACGCGAGCAAACGACACGCGGCGCGCTTGCGCCGCGTGCAGTTACGAAACCCGTTGGGAGGGAGGGTGAGGGTGTCCTCGTAGGCGCTTTGCAAAGCGAGCGCGAGGAGGAGACCCGCGACTGAGCGGAGCGAAGGAGCGTAGTTAGGGGCTCCGACCAAGCGAGCGTAGCGCCGAAGAGGACACCCTCGCCCGACTGACCGGCACGGATCTCAAGACTGCCAAGACAAAAAGCGCGGGGCGGAGATCCCCTACTATATGGAATGAATGGCAGTTGCTTTCGAGGTGCCCTTTGCCCGCCATGTTTTTATCGTACCGTTAACAATCTGTAGCCTGTCGAGCCCCATCAGCCCTGGCGGAATATCCGCCTCGCGCGGCACGACGAGGATCGTCTGGCCGAGTCCGCGCTCCTCCAGCATCACCAGAATTTTGCCGGCGCGCCGAATGTCCAGCTCGGCGAACGGGTCGTCGAGCAGGAGCAGCGGCTCCGCGCCGGCGTGATCGCGCAATGTCGCGGCCTCGAGCAGCCGGAGCGCGATCGCCGCCGAGCGTTGCTGGCCGGCCGAGCCGAAGAGGCGGAGGTCTCTGCCATCGAGCGTCAGCTCAACATCGTCGCGATGCGGGCCGACGTGCGTGATCCCTCTTCTGAGATCGAGAGCGCGCTTTTCCTCGAAGGCGGCGAGCAGGACATCGTATCGCGCCTCGGAGTCGGCGAACGGGCTCACATAGCGGATCTGTGCCTTAGCCGTCTCACCCATTCGTTGCACGAGGTTTGAAAACTCCACCGCCGAATTGCGCACCCACCTCGCGCGCGCCTCGATCAGCACCGACCCGTGCTCGGCCAGCGCCGGCTCCCAGACAGCCACCTGCTGCTCGTTGTCGGCAGATCCGCGGCGCGTCGCGTTCCGGAGCGCCGCATTTCGCCGCGCGAGATTGGCGCGGTAGTTCTGGAGCGCGTGCAGATATTTTCTGTCGGTGAGCGCGAGCACGAGGTCGAGATACCGGCGTCTCTCGGTCGGCGCGCCACTCACCAGCTCCAGATCGCGGGGCGAGAACATCACGGAGGGGAGCGCGCCGAGCGCGTCGCTCAGCCGGCGAATTTCGCTCCCGTCGTGCAAGACTTTCTTGCGTTTGGCGTTGCGGTCGAATCCGACCGAGATGTCGTGCTCTTCCGGAGTGTGCGCGTGCGCGGAGATGTGGAATCCCGTCGTGTCGAAGCGTGTCAGGTCCTGATCGCGGGCGTCGCGGATGGAACGCATGATCTGGAGATAGTAGATCGCCTCGAGGAGATTCGACTTTCCGTGACCGTTGTCTCCGACGACGACGGCGCCCTCGGGCGGCAGCTCGAGATCAATGCGCTCGAGATTCCGGAAATCGCGGATCGCGATGCTGTCGAGCCGAATCCGATCTCCGGTCCCCGCGTCCGATGCCCGAGCCGATTCGGCAGCGGCAGCGGCGGCAATGATACTCACTTCCCCTTGAATGCGGGCGCGCGCTTCTCCATGAAAGCGCGCATGCCTTCGCGCATGTCGTCGGTCGCCGCGAGCAGACCGAAATGGTTTGCCTCGAGAATCAGGCCTTCCTCGAGCGACATCTCGAGCCCGCGGTCGATCGCCTCGATGCAGAGCGCGACCGCGAGCGGGCCGTTGGCGAGAATCGTCTTCATCATTTCTCTTGCCACGTTCATCAACTCTGCTGCCGGCGCCAGCTTGTTGACGAGACCGATTCTGTAGGCCTCGGCCGCATCGATCGTCTCGCCGGTCATGAGGAGCTGCATCGCGCGCCCCTTGCCGACCAGGCGCGGGAGGCGCTGGCTCCCTCCGTATCCGGGCAGAATGCCGAGCTTGCTCTCGGGCTGTCCGAATTTGGCGGCGTCTGATGCGATGCGAACGTGGCAGGCCATCGCCAGCTCGCACCCGCCGCCCAGCGCGAAGCCGTTGACCGCGGCGATGATGGGCTTGGGGCAGGTCTCGATTCTGCGGAACACATCCTGCCCAGCACGTGCGCGTGCCTTTGCGAGCACGGGCGTCTGGCTCGACAGCTCGGAGATGTCGGCGCCGGCGACGAACGCGCGTCCGGCGCCGGTGACTATGACGCCACCGATCGAATCGTCCACGCGGATCTCATCTATCGCGTGGCCGAGCTCGGCGATTGTCGCGTCGTTCAACGCGTTGAGCTTGTCGGGGCGATTGACGGTGAGAGTGGCGACACGGTTCGCAACTTCCAGCGTCAGGAATTTGAAGGGCATCGAGATGTGTTTGTTGGTAAATTTGCCGGCATCCGTCGAGCGGCGGCGACTGCTCAAATCTACGCAGAAGCTTCGCTCCTGGGCGATGGGATAAATGACGCAGAAGTGGATCGTGCGTGAAGGCTCGAAGTCAAAGGGATTTCTCTACAAGGGGCCGAGCGGGAGCGCGATAAAGAACGCGGCAGAGCTGGAGCGCTTCAATTCGCTCCGGATTCCGCCGGCGTGGCGCGACGTGCACATCTCGACCAATCCGCGCGCCGCGATCCAGGTGTGGGGGTTCGACGCGCGCGGGCGGAAGCAGTACAAGTATCATCGCCGCGCCGTCGAGAAGGGGGAGCTGCGCAAGTACTATCGCGTCCGGCAGATGGCGCGCGATCTTCCGGCTCTGCGCGCCAGGATCCAGCGCGATTTCCGCCGCAAGGGTCTGACGAAGGAGAAAGTATGCGCCGGGATCGTTCGATTGATCGGTGAGGGATTCTTCCGCGTGGGGAGCGACAAGTACCAGAAGGAAAACAACACCTTCGGCATCACTACGATGCATAAATCTCACGTCACCATCCTTGGCGACACGGTGGTATTCGAGTACAAGGGCAAGAGATCGATCACGCAGCGGAATGTCGTGCCCGTTAAGGATCTGACGCGATTCGTCAATAAGCTGCTCGAGACTCCGGGGGCGCGACTGTTCAGGTACCAGGAAAATGGGAAATGGCAAAACGTCGATTCGCGCGACGTGAACGACTACATCGAGACCGTCGCGCACTTCCCGTACACAGCAAAGGATTTCAGAACGTGGGGCGGAACTCTTCGCGCGGCGACGGTGCTGGCCGAGCTGGGGAAGGGAAAGAGCCAGAGCGAGCGGAAGAAGAATGTCGTCACCGCGGTTCGGCTCGTCGCGTCCGAGCTCGGCAACACCCCTACTATATGTAGGAAGTCCTACGTGCATCCGGTGGTGGTTATGAAGTACCTGCGGAGCGGGACGACCATCTCGCTTCCGCTGCGAGCGAGGGCCACTGGTTCGAACGGCACTGGTTACGCGCCGGAGGAAGAGGCGCTGATTTCCTTCTTGGACGAATACTTTCCTGAGAGGCGAAAAGCTCCTCGTGACGAGTAACGGAACTGCAACTGATGACTACCTGCCGGGAGCTGTTGGCGGGTCGGCTGGTGGCTCGGAGCTAAAACCAGAACGGTTCGAGCTGCGGCCCGAAGCCATCAATGGCTGGCCCGCCCACCGCCCCTGGCAGGTAGTCTTCAGTAAATGTCTCTGAACGACGCGAATCATGAATGAAGCATTGCTCTCCGAGGACGCACCGGTCTTTTCGCTCCATCGAGTAGACAGTCCGATGAAGCACGTTCTCGCGATCGACCAGGGCACGACCGGAACCACGGCGCTCGTCATCGCCGCCGATGGCCGCGTCGCCGGGCGGGGCTACCAGGAGATTACGCAGCACTATCCGCAGCCCGGATGGGTGGAGCACGACGCCGAGGAGATTCTCGAGCGCACGCTCTTGGCGGCGCGCGATGCGATTGCGGTGAGCGGAGTGAGGCCCGACGTGATGGGCATCACCAATCAGCGGGAGACGATCGTCGTCTGGCACCGCGACACGGGGAAGCCCCTCGCGCGCGCGATCGTGTGGCAGGATAGGCGGACCACGGAGCGCTGCGCCGAGCTCAAAGGCAAGACGAGTTTCATCGCCGAGCGCACGGGACTGCGCCCCGATCCGTATTTCTCCGCGACGAAGATCGAGTGGCTGCTCAAGAAGCCCGAGATCGCATTCGTCGCGAGAAACGGGAGACTGTTAGCGGGCACGATCGACACCTGGCTGATCTGGAAGCTCACCGGCGGCCGTGTTCACGCGACCGATCCCACGAATGCGTCGCGCACTCTGCTCTTCGATATCAATCGGTTGAAGTGGAGCAGCGAGCTGTGCGACATCTTCAAGATTCCCATGGAGATCCTGCCCGAGGTGCGTCCCTCGGCCGGCGACTTCGGAAAAACGGTGACTTCGTTCTTCGGAAAATCTCTTCCGATTATGGGTGTCGCCGGCGATCAGCAGGCCGCACTTTTTGGGCAGGGATGCTTCGTCGCGGGGCAGGCGAAGAATACGTACGGCACGGGCGCGTTTCTGCTGCTCAACACGGGGAACGAGGTGCCGCGCCCGGGAGAAGGACTGCTCGCGACGGTCGCGTGCGACGCCCAGGGCGGAGCGGCGTACGCACTCGAAGCGTCCATCTTCGTCGCCGGCGCCGCGATTCAGTGGCTGCGCGACGGACTCGGCATCCTCTACAACGCGTCGGAGAGCGAGCGATTGGCGCGCTCGCTCGACTCCAACGATGGCGTCTACTTCGTTCCCGCTCTCGTCGGACTCGGCGCTCCGAACTGGGAGCCGAGGGCGCGCGGGACGATCGTCGGTCTGACGAGGGGCACAACGCGCGCGCACTTCACCAGAGCGGCGCTCGAGGCGATGGCGTACGGATCGGCGGAGATGCTGGCGGTGATGGCCAAGCGAGGTCGTGTCAAATTCGAATCCATGCGAGTTGACGGCGGAGCGTCGGCCAACAAGTGGCTGTTGCAATTCCAGTCGGACATCCTCGGCATCCCTGTCGAGCGGCCCGACATGGTCGAGACGACGGCCCTGGGCGCCGCGGGTCTCGCTGGAATCGCGGGCGGAGTTTGGAGCGATGCGGCCGAGTTCATCGGCACGAGACAGTTCACGCGATTCACGCCGGCGATGCCAAGGGAATCGGCGGATGAAATGATGGCTGGGTGGCAGCGCGCGGTGAGGGCCGCGCTATTCTGGGCGCGCGACACAGGAGATGCCGGCGCGGTTAAGAAGAAGAAAAAGCGCCCGGGCTCCGCGGCAAAGAAGGCGGCTTCAAAGAAGCGGGTTTCAGCGAAGGCGACGGCGAAGGCGAAGGCGACGGGAAAAGGGAAGGGGAAGTCGCGCTCGGCGAGCGGCCGCAAGTCCGGCGGGGCCGGAAGTAAGTCTTCTCCCAGGCGTGGGAAATGAATCAGCTTCTTGGCGTGTGCCTCGCCGTCAATCTCGTTTACGCCCAGACGGCCGTCGTCCGGGACAGCTGGTTCGGGATCGACAAGATCAAACACTTTTTCATGTCGGCGTTCATCGAGAGCGTTTCGTACAGCGCGTTACAGGCTGCGCGCGTGAACCATCGGTCGGCGATGGCGGGCGCGATCGGAGTGACGGCGGCTTTTGGTGTCGGCCGCGAGATCCACGATTCCCGGAATCCGAACAACCACTTCAGCGTGAAGGATCTGACCTGGGACGCGCTTGGAGCTGGTGCGGGCGTGGTACTGTTGTCGCATACTATAAGGTAGGGCAGTCGGCGAACCGGCTCTTCAAGTAGCAGTCAGCAAGCCTGACTCTGCGATTCACCATCAGGCGCCGGAAAATCAAAACATCAGGAGGTTCCCGTGCGACGCACCGCTCTCGCTGTCGGCGTTCTGTTTTTGTCCGCAACCGCGTGCAACTTCGACTCGGCGAAATCGTCTTCCGGAACGGCGAGCTCCACGATCTCCAGCGACCCGAGCCGGCCGGATCAGAGCGAGGCGCTGATGCAAACGAGCCGCGACTGGGCCAAAATCGTGGCCAGCGGAGATGTCGAGGGGATCCTTTCCTACTGGACGGACGACGCCATCCTTCTCCAGCCGGACCAGCGCGCCCTCATCGGGAAGGCGGCCATCCGTCAGATGGTCGAAGAAAGCATGAAGAATCCCAGGTTCAGCATCACCTGGGGTCCGGAGAGCGCCGTCATCTCGAAGGGCGGAGACATGGGATATCTCGTCGAGCACAATCGCATCACGTTTGCTGACCCCACGGGCAAGATGCGCACACGGTTCGGAAAGAGCGTGACCATCTGGCGGAAAGATGCGAGCGGTGCGTGGAAGTGTGTCGTCGATACCTGGAACAGCAGCCCCACGGAAAACGTTTTTCCCGAGATGTGAGTCGCCGCGCGTTCTCGATCGGCAGGCGACCAAGCGCGCGGCGAGGCAAGAAGCCCGCTTCATCCAGAGTCAATCCACTGTCTATATTCCAACCGTGAAGCCACGCACAAAATTCCTCATCGGCGGCGCCCTCGTCCTTGGCACTGCCGGCTACCTCGCCGCGAGCGCGATCAAGGACACGGGCGTCTACTACCTCACGCCCGGCGAGCTGTCGGCCAAAACCAAAACTGATCCGACGTTCTACGAGACCGGCGTCAAGGTTGGCGCCCGCGTCGTCAACGGCTCGATCGTCCGCGCTCCCGGCGGCATGCAGGTCGCGTTCAAGATGACCGACGGCGCCCAGACCTACGACGTCGTCTACCGCGGCATCACACCCGACACATTCACCGACGGCGTCGACGTCGTCGTCGAGGGAAGGCTCGGCCGCGACAACACCTTTCGGGCGACCACGCTGCTCGCCAAATGCGCGTCGCGCTATGAGAACGCGCCCGAGAAATACAAGACCACTCCGGGATACAAGAGAGCGGAGCAGCGGGCTTGATCCTCGTGGGTGAGCTGTCCCTCTGGGTCGCGCTCCTCATGGCGGTCTGGGCGGCGACGGTGTCCTTCGCCGGCGGACAGATGCGCCGAGCGGACCTGATCGAGAGCGGAGAGCGAGCGATCTACGCGACGCTCGCGATGGTGGTGCTCGCATCGCTCGGACTTTTGACCGCGCTCCTCACCCACGACTTCTCGATCAGGTACGTCGCGTCCTATACGAGCGCGAATCTCCCCAAGGTCTATACGATCACGGCGTTCTGGGGCGGGCAATCGGGATCGCTGCTGTTCTGGGCGCTGATTCTCGCGAGCTACTCGGCCATTGCGCTCTGGACGAATCGAACGCGCAATCGCGAGCTGATGCCGTACGTCACCGGCACTCTCGCGATCATTCTCGTTTTCTTCCTCGCCATGATTTGCCTCGGCTCCAATCCATTCGAGCGCCTCGACTTTATTCCCGCCGACGGTCGCGGGCTGAATCCGCAATTGCAGAACCCGGGGATGGCGATCCACCCGCCCAATCTCTATCTCGGGTACGTCGGCACGTCGATTCCGTTCGCGTTCGCGATCGCGGCGCTCCTGACGAGACGGCTCGACGCCGAGTGGTTGGCGGCGGTCAGACGCTGGGCTCTGCTCGCCTGGTTCTTCAACACAGTGGGAATCGTGCTCGGCATGTGGTGGGCGTACGTCGAGCTCGGCTGGGGCGGATACTGGGCGTGGGACCCGGTCGAGAACGCGTCACTGCTGCCGTGGCTCGTCAACACCGCCTTCCTGCATTCGATCATGGTGCAGGAGAAGCGCGGGATGCTGCGGAAATGGAACGTCACGCTTGTAGTGTCGGCGTTTCTGCTCTCGATCTTCGGGACGTTCATTACCCGCAGCGGCGTGATCTCGAGCGTTCACTCCTTTGCGCAATCGCCGGTCGGCATGTGGTTCGCGGCGTTCCTGGTTCTCGCAATCGTCGTGACCGCTTATCTCGTCTCGACGCGCCTGCAAGATCTCAGATCAACCGCCGAGCTCGAGAGCATGATCAGTCGCGAGGCGGCCTTCCTCTACAACAATCTCGTGCTCGTGGGAATCGCGTTCTCGGTGCTGTGGGGGACGCTCTTCCCGATCATCAGCGAAGCGGTGCGCGGCAACAAAATCACCGTCGGGCCGCCCTTCTTCAACACGGTCAACATTCCGCTCGGACTCTTATTGTTGCTGCTGACTGGAATCGGACCGTTGATCGCTTGGCGCCGAGCGTCGGTGGCGAACCTCAAGCGGCAATTCCTGATGCCGGTGGCGGCCGCGGTGGCGATCGGAATTCTGGTTTTTGCTCTCGGTGTACACGACCTCGCCGCACTCCTGTCGTTTACGTTCGGCGGGCTCGTGCTCGCGACGATCGTCCAGGAGTTCTACAAGGGTGTGAACGCCAGGCATCACATGTACGGCGAGTCACGGGTAATCGCGCTGCCGCGGCTGGTGGCGCGAAATCGGCGGCGATACGGCGGGTACATCGTCCACCTCGGCATAGTCGTGGTGTTCGCGGGATTCGCCGGCCTCGCGTTCAAGCGCGAGTTCGATCTGACGTTGAACCCCGGCGACTCGAAGACCGTGACCGATGCGTGGGGACATCGCTGGACTTTCCTGAGTCAGGGGATCTCGCGCTACAGCGTTCTGAACCGCGATGTCACGGCGATCGCGCTCGACGTCACGCGCGATGGGAAGCCCGCCGGCGTCATCACGAGCGAGAAGCGTCAGCACGTCGATTCGCGTGGAGCGCCGACGTTCGAGCCGTCGACGGAAGTCGGAATCATGGGATCGTTCAAGCAGGATGTGTACGTCGTTCTCGCGGGCGTTCGCGGAGCCGATGACGCCGAGATTCGCGTGACGTTCAATCCTCTCGTGCGCTGGGTCTGGCTCGGTGGAGCGCTCATGGCGCTCGGCGGACTCGTAGTGATGTGGCCCGCCGCCGACCGACATCGCGCGCAGAGCGGGTACGCCGCGGTGCTCAAGCCACGGCCCATTGGCGAACGGGTGCCGGATCTCGTCGGAGCATGATGATGGCGTCGCCCGTAAAGGACCTAACCGCAAACGGCTCGCGCCGGCAGTTCATTCTGGCGATTCCCGCCCTTGGCCTCGCGGCCGCCGCATTTCCGCGAGAAATCCGCGCGGCACAGGTAGCGGTGCAGACGTTCAACGGTCCGATGGCCGACGCGAACGAAGTCTATCGGCCGGTGACGCTGCCTTCCAAACCCGGCGCGCAACCGTCGATGACGGCTGCGCAGCGCGACGAGCTCGAGCACCAGATCCATTGCCAGTGCGGTTGCAACCTCGACGTTTATACGTGCCGCACGACCGATTTCTCGTGCAGCGTCTCGCCAGCGATGCACGCCGACGTGATGGGTCTCGTCGCAGGCGGCTACACCGCCCCGGAGATCCTCGCCGCGTTCAGGGCGGCGTACGGCGAGAAAGTGCTGATGGCGCCCATGAGGAGCGGATTCAATCTTGTCGGCTACACGATGCCGTTCATCGCGCTCGGCACCGGTGCCGTGATCGTGGCGGTGCTGCTCAAGCGGTGGAAGTCGCGCGCGCCGGCTGTGGCGACGGTCGAGCCGAAGCAAATCGACGCCACGGCGGGAGAGCTCGCGGAGCTCGATGCGGCGGTGAGGCGCGACGCATGACAGCGCTCCTCATCGGCACCGCGCTCGCAGTCGCGTCGTTGTGCTACGTGCTCTACCCGCTTTATCGCACCGGCGTCTCCAACGTACCACGCGCGTCGACAGCCAGGAAAAATCGGCAGAGTGGAGCGGTGGAAGCCCTTCGCGAGCTGGAGTTCGATCGGGAGACCGGAAAAATCTCCGACTCCGATTACGAGCCGCTCAAGGCGCGCTACACCGAGCAGGCGCTGGTCGCGATGCGCGCCGGAGGTGCGCCGGTGTGCGAGAGGTGCGGGCCGAGGCACGAGGCGGAGGCGGACTTTTGCTCGAAGTGCGGGGCGGCGCTGGTCCGATAAAACTGGCTCGGACCATTCGCACCAACTATCCAGTTACGCCCAGCTGACGCTCCGCGAGCACTCTTATGATGACGCTGCGGCCTGGTTGCGGGGTCTGGAGCGGAGAAAAGCAGACGCGATAAAGCTCGTTGGGGAAAGGACTTAGCGCGTGTGGAGGCTCTACATGTCGGCGGGCGCGTACGGTTTTCGCACTGTAGGATCAACGTAGTGCAGAGGCTATTGTCGAAACCGGCGCCAGGCGGCCGCGCCGGTGTCCCGCTCACGCGGGAAGACCTGTATGATTCAGATCGCCGTAGGAGAGGAACGAGCCGATGGCTGTGCGCGATTTTGTCGACGACAAGAATGTGAAGTGGAGAGTGTGGCCAGTCCTGGGCGCGTCGATCCATCCGAGGACGGCGGTGGAAGATTACCTCGGCGATTACGGCGAAGGTTGGCTCTGTTTCGAATCGCCGCACGAGCGCCGGCGCCTCGCCCACTACCCGCGCGACTGGGACCAGATGCCCGACAAGGGTCTGTGCAAGCTGCTAAGCGGGGCAGCCATTGTTCCCGTGCGGGGCACGCGGACGCCGCCCAAACCTCGCGATTCGATCAACCCGTAGCTGCAGAGTACAGTGCAACGGGCGATTGCGGTATCGCCCGGAAGTACGAATGTTTGCTTCGACGAGGAGGCCTTTCTGCCCGGGTACGATTTCACAAATAGAGTACGCGGCACGCTGATCAAGGCGCGAGAGGAAGCGCATCGCCGCCATCACGAGTATGTAGGAACCGAGCATCTCCTCCTCGGCCTGCTCGAGGAAGACGACGCGCTGGTGATGGACGTTCTCGAGAACCTGGGCGTCAAGCACTACGAGATCCAGACGGCCATCGAGCGCGTGGTTCAAAACGGTCAGCCGAGCTCGAAGGACCGCATGCCGGATCTACCGTACACGCCGAGGGCGAGGGTCGTGCTCGATCAGGCGATCGCGGTGGCCCACGAATTCGGCGACGGGTATGTCGGAACCCAGCATCTTCTGCTTGGCCTCATTCGCGAGCGACAGGGAATTGCGGCGCAGGCACTCGCTACGGCCGGATTGACCGAGCCCATTCTGCGGCGCGAGATTGTGCGGCTTCTTCAGGGTGAGGGCGTGGCCGCCGCGCTGGACATTGACACCAGCGAACGGCCCCAGGACACGCAGGTTCCGCTCAGCATCGCGGTCGAGGTGCGATACGAGGACGGCACGCTGGCGAAGAAGATCTTTACGACCCCGACCGAAGCGATCGGATTCCTGCGCGACAGGTCAAAGGAGTAGCTACCGCTCCAGCTCCTTCATTCGCTTCACAGCGATCCGGATCGGAACGAACGTCGTCGCCAGGCAGACGAGCGTCGCCCCACCAAAGCCAAGCCACATCGCCGACGGATCCGGATCCAGGTGCATCATGCGCGCGCCCACGAACTGATAGACCGGCCGCGCCTCGAGGATGATCACCACGCCGATCAGAACCACCGACGTCATCATCAGCACCAGTCCGCCGAACGATGTCGGAATCTGCGCCGCGTTCTCGGTATTGAATTTCGGGAAAAGCGCGCCGAAGCCGAGGGCGAGGCCGGCGATCGCGAAAGTCATCATCGTGATGGTGAAAATCGACACCGCCATCATGAATCCACTCACCTCGAGCAGCACGTCGGTCACGAAAACGAGGATGAGTGCCAGGACGAGCAGAGGAAGCGTTCCGACCCAGAACTTGGACCAGAGCAGCTGACGCATCTCGAGCGGACTCGATCTGAGCAGCCAGAGCGTGCGGCCCTCGAGACTGATTCCCGGAAAGATGAATCGCGCCGCAATCGAGGCGAGAACGAATCCCGCCAGAATGAGATTCACGAACGGGATCACGTTGGCGAGAAAGAACGTCACGCCTTCTCCGCGCAGCGGCAGGAACTTGATGTTGAACACGTAGACGACGACGAGCACAGTCAACAGGATGAGCTGCGACCACTGTGTCGTGTCGCGGAAGAAGAGGCGCATTTCCTTGAGCACCAGCTCCCGGCGCATCACTCCCCATGGTGTGAGAAGGCGCGCCACGAACCGGCCGAACGTCCCCTGTCGCACCCAGCGCGCACCGCTCTCCTGGGATTTGCTGAAGCCGCGCGCGTAGAGCCAGCGATGCAGTATCGCTCCGAAAACCACCGCGACCGCGGCCGTCGACCAGAGCAGGTAGAAGTGCAGAATCTCGGGATCGTTCCTCAGCCACGTCATGATCCCCTGCGCCACCCACTCGCTGGGCATCCAGGGAGAGGTCGGCGTCCGGAGCACCGAGATGAACTCGACCAGTGAACGAAATCCTTCGGGCCGCGCGAGTCTCTCCGGGCGGACGAGACGGAATATCAGCACCACTCCCGCCGCCGCCAGCACGGCGATGACGCTCAGGATGTCGCGCGTTCGCCGCGCCGGAAAAATGTTGACGAGCAGAAGGGTCACCGCGCTGCCGATCGCCCCGGGAATGAAGAGGAAGGGCAGCACCGCCGCGATCGCCACCAGTGGATAGAGAAATCCGCCCTGATAGATGATGCCGTAGGCGGTGAGCACCGGAGTCGCGACCAGCACGACCATCCAGCTCGAATGCGCCGTCGTCTCCAGCAGCTTCGCTCCGTAGAGTCGGAGCCAGTCAACGGGGGCGGCGACCAGTAGATCCAGATCCTTCGCCAGGAAGAAGCTCGACAGCGCGGTGACGACGTTCGACAGAATGAGAATGCCGAACAGGCTCACGAACATGAGGCCGAGCAGCTTGGCCGCGAGCAGCGCGCCGATCTCGGGGATGCCGTGGAAATATTTGAGGAGCCGGTAAAACATTCCGAAAACGAACAGCCAGAAGACCGCGCCGATCACGAGGAACAGGATCAGCCTGCCCGACCGGCTCTCCGTCTTGCCGAGCGGGCGCGCCCTGACCGAAATAAACTTGGGCGAGAGGACGTGCAGCAAACTCGGAGAGGGCGGTAGCTGCGGGGTCGGGCTCGCGCCAGCGGCCTGTAGACCGAGTTCGCTAGGCATCGAGAACTTCCATCGCGTCGCGCGCCGCGCGCTCACCCGTGAGCTTGAGGAATATCTCCTCGAGCCCTCCTCCCCCCGTGGCCTCGTCGCGCAAATCCTGGATCGTCCCGACGCTTCGGATTTTCCCCTGCTGGATGATCGCGATGCGGTCGCACAACGTCTCCGCGACTTCGAGCGTGTGCGTGGACATCATGATGGTGTGGCCGCGCTTCACGTATTCGCGGAACAGATCCTTGAGAATTCGCGTCGCCTTCGGATCGAGGCCGATCATCGGCTCGTCGACCACGAGCACTTCCGGCCGGTGGATGAACGCGCTCGAGATGATCAGCTTCTGCCGCATCCCGTGACTGTAGCTCTCGACCAGCTCATCGGCCCATTCCTCCAGATCGAACAGCGCCATCAGCTCGCGACCGCGGTGCTCGACCTTGTCTCCGTCCTGGCCGTACAATCCCGCCACGAAGCGGAGGAATTCCGCGCCGGTCAACTTTTCGTAGATGAACGGACGGTCGGGAATAAAACCCAACTTCGATTTTGCGGCGAGCGGATCTTTAGCGAGATCGATTCCCGCGAGGTGAATGGTGCCCGCGGTCGGCTGGAGGATTCCCGCGATCATGCGAAGCGTGGTCGTCTTGCCCGCGCCGTTGGGGCCAAGGAATCCGAACAGCTCTCCGTCTGGCACGGAGAGGTCGATGGAATCAACGGCTGTGAACGAGCCGTATTTCTTGGTGAGACTTCTCAGTTCTATCATTTGGATTTGGCTTTTGCGTTCTTGAATGCGATTTCGAAGGCTGTGCGGATGGCACTGAGATCACTGACCTGCGCTGCGACAATCCGTCCCTCGGCGTCAACCCACGCAGTAAGGCCCTGTGGTGCTCCTTCAATGCGCCACGCGCGCACGGTGTCACGATGTGCCGGCGCCCATTCTCCGGCCGCGTCCAGCGACGCGCTGTCCACGACTGTGAACAGCGACTCCGCGCGGATCGCCAGCTCCGGCCGGATCACGAGTCGAGTGGTCGGATCGAACACGGACATCACCTGCTTTCGTCCGATCGCGTGCGGACCACCCAGCATGAACGCGACAGGCGCCAGAGATGGTGTGAACAGCGGCCGTATGAAACTGTAGTGCGCCGGCGGATGCCCCCCCGTCGTCTTCGTTCCGGCGATGAAGAGGAGAGTGTCCTCTTCGACCGATGCGTTGATCGCGAATGGCCGCGTTGGCCGAGCGATGTCGATGGTCAGACCGGCGAGGCGGAATCCCCGCGTCAGTCTCGTTTGCCAGCGTGCCGACGTCCGTTCGAGTGATTTGCCCGCTGGGTAATCTCCGACGAAGTACTCCTCGCTGACGAGCGTGTTGGCGGTCGTATCGAGCGCCGAAGATGCCGCGCCGATCTGCAATCCATCGCGCTCGATGGTGTAGTAGAACGTCTCGGGCTGGAGCCTCAGCGCGACCTGCGCGAGCTGCTGCGCCTCGCTCACGTTGGCGTTGCGGCGAAACATCATCGCGAGTCCGCCAATCCAGAGCGCGACGACGACTACCGCGAGCGCGGCGCGCGTCGATGTCATGAACGGTTGTGTGCTGGAAGACGGGGCAGGAGTCACCGCTTTAAGACGATTCAGACGATCGTCAGGCTCGTCTCGCTGTTGATCCACCCCAGGTAGCGTTCGAGCCCGCCTGATACGGGGATCGTGAGCAGCTCCGGGACCTTGTAAGGGTGCAATTCCTTGAACGCTTTCTCGAGCCCGTGAACGGCTCCAGACCGTGTTTTGAGCATGACGACGACTTCGGTCTCGTCGGCGAGCTTGTCCTCCCACCGGTAAAGCGATCGCGCGGCGGGGAGGATCGTGCCGCAGGCGACCAGCCTTCGATCGAGCAGCGCCCGCACGAACTTGGCGGCTTCGTCGGTGTTGGCGAGTGTGGTGAGAACGACGACCGCGTCGGTGTGGCCCACGTAACGATTCCGAAAGAAGGTGATCAGAATCTAACGCTCAGTCGGTCTTTGAACGAACGTTAAACCATGCGCGGCACGTCTCTAGCGCTGTAATCCAGTTAACATGCCCGCCATCGACCCCTCCCTCTACATCAATCGCGAGCTTAGCTGGCTCGAGTTCAACGCCCGGGTACTCCACGAGGCGTTCGATCCCAGGAACCGGCTGCTAGAGCGTCTCAAGTTCCTCGCGATCTTCAGCACCAACCTCGACGAGTTCTACATGGTCCGGGTTGCTGGCCTGCGCCGACAGATTGCCGCCGGAGTGCAGCACGTCCCACCCGACGGGATGACGCCCACACAGCAGCTCGCCGCGATCACGGCGCGCGTCGCCGAGCTCGTGGAGCAGCAGCGCAAGTGTCTGTACGACGTATTGCTGCCCGAGCTTGGACAACACGGAATCAGGATCGTACGAATCGAGGAGCTGACTCCTGAAGAGTGGCACGTTGTAGATCAGTTCTTCGAGTCACAGGTCTTTCCGGTGCTCACACCTCTCGCCGTCGATCCCGGGCATCCGTTCCCATACATCTCCAACCTTTCACTCTCACTGGCTGTTCAGATCTTCGACCCGGAGACCAGCACCACACGCTTTGCCCGCGTCAAGGTGCCGAAGGTTGTGCCGCGGTGGATCCCTTTCGGCCGCTCGAACCAGTTTGTCCCCCTCGAGCGGGTCATCGGAGCCAATCTGGGAGCGCTCTTCCCGGGAATGGAAATCCGCGGCTTCAGCACATTCCGCGTCACTCGATATTCCGACCTCGAGCTCGCCCACTCCGACGAGGACGAAGATCTGCTCACGATAATCGAGGAACAGGTCTTCCAGCGTCGCTTCGCCGAGGTGGTTCGAGTCGAGGTGCAGAAAGGGACACCGCCGGACCTTCGTGAGCTTCTGCTCGGCGAGCTTCTGGAGGATCAGCCTCCGGAAATGCCCGCGCTGACCGAGGCGGATCTGGTCGAGACCGGACCGCTGCTCGACCTCAGTGATCTGATGTGGCTCGCGACAATGGAGATCCCCGACCTGCGGGATCCACCCTTCGTCCCTGCCACCCCCTCCGAGCTCAAGGACACGTCGCGTTCGATCTTCGACGCCATCCGCGACCGGGACATCCTCCTCCATCACCCGTTCGATTCGTTCCCCGCCTCGGTCGAGCATTTCCTGACATCGGCGGCGGTCGATCCGAACGTGCTCGCGATCAAGATGACGCTCTATCGCACCTCGGGCGACACGGCGATCGTGCGCGCGCTGACTGAAGCGGCTCAGCGCGGAAAGCAGGTTGCCGTCCTGATCGAGCTACAGGCTCGATTCGACGAAGTCAACAACATCACCTGGGCGCGCCAACTCGAAGGATTCGGAGTGCACGTCGCCTACGGGCTGCCCGGTCTCAAGACGCACACGAAGACCGTCCTGGTCGTCCGGCGAGAGCCCGATGGAATCCGACGGTACTCCCACATTGGGTCCGGCAACTACAACTCGAAAACGGCGCACGTCTATACCGACCTCGGCCTTCTCACGAGCAGCCCTTCGATCGGCGCGGATCTGACCGATCTCTTCAACGCGCTCACGGGGTTTTCCCACCAGAGCGACTACCGGAACCTGCTCGTGGCGCCGGCCAACATGCGGAAGCGGTTCATCGAGATGGTGGACAGGGAAGCGGACAACGCCGTGGCAGGGAAGCCGGCGCGGATCATCGCGAAAATGAACGCGCTGGTGGACGCCGAGATCATCCAGCACCTCTATGAGGCTTCTCAGGCCGGCGTCGAGATCGATCTGATCGTGCGCGGGATCTGTTGCCTCAGGCCCGGCATTGCCGGGATCAGCGATCACATCAGAGTCATCAGCATCGTCGGACGCTTTCTGGAACACTCCCGCATTTTCTATTTCGCGAACGCCGGCGACGAGGAGATCTATTTCGGATCGGCGGACTGGATGCCTCGCAACTTCGATCGGCGCGTCGAGGTGGTTACTCCGGTCGAAGATCGGCGCCTGCATCCGCGCATCAGCTCGCTGCTGGAGACCCTCCTTGCCGACAACAGGCAGGCGTGGGATCTGGGTCCGGACGGCGCGTACGTACAGAGAAAGCCGGGCTCGGGTCCGGTTGTCTCAGCGCACGAGCGTCTGCTGGTGAATTCCTGGGGAATCCTCCCGGCGCCGCTCGCGCTCGAAGAGCAGTACGCGCAGGGAACGCGTTCCGGCCAGCGCGCCAACGCTTAGTCGGGGCGCGACAATTGATTGCCTGCGCGAACGCCTAGTCGGCCGCGCCAACCTCGTCGTCGTAGGTCATCACAGCTCCGTCCGGCGCCACGATTTCGACTGGAACGCCGGCGACCTCGGAGAGCAGTCTGGATTTGCGGCTCGCTCCCCAAATTTCCAGCCGCAGGTTCGCACCCTGGTGCTGGGGCACGGCCGTGAGTCTCAAAGCGCGGTCCAGCCAGCGGACCCTGATCTCCGCCACGGCGTCGGCGTGACCGCGGTCGAAGCCATCCGCGACGCGGAGTATCGCCGCCAACCTCTTGATCGTTGCACGCATCGGTTTTTCCAGGCCGCCGTAGTTGGCGTGTTTTTTCTTTGGCTCGGCGCCCCGGTGATAGCGCGCGACATTCGCCGCCATCACTTGCTCGGCCGGCGTCATGCCCAGCAGGTCGGCGTGCTGTATCAAGTGGTAGGAATGCTTGTTGTGGTCGTCGTAGCTGATGTGATAGCCGATGTCGTGAAGAAGAGCCGCGTCGGAGAGCAGCCTTCTGTCATCGGATGCGCAGCCCAGACGCTGGCCGATGGAGTCGAAGAGCTGAAGCGCCAGCTTCTGAACGTGCTTCGCGTGCGGCTCTTCATAGTGCGACCGCTCCGCCAGCTCTCGCACTGAGCGTTCCCGGGCCTCTCCCGGATCCGCGGGCGCCGGCGCGACGCGCGCGCTCTCGAGAAGAATTCCTTCCCTGATGCCGTAGCCCGAGATCACCAGCTCCTTCGCTTCAACGCGGGCCGCGACTTCGGCCGCGACCGCAAGTCCGGCCACGATGATGTCGCTTCTCGCCTCGCTCAGCCCCGGAACCGACTGCCGCTCTTCCGGCGACATGTTGTGCAGCATGTCGACCATGTGCTCCAGCTCGATGCGCGGAATGACCGTTCCGTGTACGGTCTTCGCACTCTCCATCCCAATGCGCGCGAGGTAGATCGCCGCCAGGCTGGTGAAGGTTCCTCCCGAGCAAATGATGCGCGTCGCGTGCCAGTGGCGCGCCGAAAGGTGACGTCGCAGCTCCAGTCGAACGTGCTTTCTGAGCTTGCGCATCCCTTTCTTTTTCGCTGCCGGGGAGAGGTACAGCTCGGTCATGCGAATCGCGCCCAGGGGCAGTGAGATCAGGCGCTCGACGAGGCCGTCTGCGCTGAGCGCGAGCTCGAATGAGCCGCCGCCGATGTCCATGACTACCGCGCGGCCAACTCCCAGATCGAAATGCGCGAGCGCGCTGCGAAAGCTGAGACGCGCTTCGTCCTCGCCCCGAAGAACTCTCACCTTGAGGCCCGTCTCCGCCCGTACGAGCTTGAGAAATTGCTCGCCATTGCTGGCTTCCCGCACGGCGCTCGTGGCCACGACTTCAGTGCGCTTTACGCCGAGCTGGGTCGCGAGCGTAGCCATCCGGGTCAATGTGCTGAGCGCGTTCTGAATGGCGATCTCGCTGAGCGACCCTTTCTTATCGAGGCCGGCGCCAAGTCTGGGCGCCGCCTTCATTTCGTCCACCACGCGGATGACGCCGGTGGGCGAAACATCGGCAATCGTCATGCGGATCGAGTTGGACCCGATATCGATCGCGGAGATGCGGATGTCCGAATCGTTTCTCAGCTGGTGAGAGCCGGTGCTGCTGAGAGTCAGATAAGAATCCGGCGAGATGCCCATGGCTCGGAGTTGATGGTCGGTGCCGCTACACGAAAGCTATCGCACGCTCCGCGTTAATGGCATTGTCGAAGGCCTGGGTCCCAGACTCGGCCCTCGGTGTCGAGAAATGCGTGACGATACTCGCCGGCGCCAAGCGTCAGCTTCAGAACCCCGAAGTGTCCGTGAATCTGGAAGACGGAATTGTGAGCGAGAGGACTACGCAATTGACGGAGCTCTCCTCCACCGGTGCCGGCGATGATCTGCTCGATGCCCTTCTCGGAATCGGCGACACCGTCCGGTGTCTGTGGGAGAAATCGTTCGTAGTGGTGCTCGTGCCCGTTGAGAATGAGATCGACGCCGCTCTCATAGAGAATTCTCCACAATCGCTGCACATCCGGCGTCGAGCCGTGAACCCCGGAGCTGAAAAGCGGGCGGTGAAAGTACGCAACCGTGCATAGTGTGCGGTGAGCCGTGAGATCCGCTCGCAGCCAGTCTTCCTGCGCTCTCACCTCGGATGGGCTCCCGTGCTCGAAGTAGAGCTCGCTATCGAGTGATATCACGTGCCAGCCGACGACGTCGTAGCTGTAGTAGCCCTTTCCCGGAGGGCCCGCGCGCTCACCGAAGTACCTGAAGTAAGGCGCGCCATTTCCGCTGTCGTAGTCGTGGTTGCCGGGCGCAGGATGAATGACATTCATGATGCGCCTCGTGCCCCACGACGGAGAAAAACAGCGCGGGAAATCATTGTCCACTCCGCTCGAGCCAGACGGATACGCGTTGTCGCCGAGCGTGAACACCACGCTTTCCACTTTGGCAGCACTGTCGACCGCGAGCACGCTGTCCACGATCTTGCCGGTTGACTCGTCTCCGCTGGTTCCGCACACCGCGATGTCGCCGGCGCCGATCATCACCGCTCCGGCAAGCGCGAGCTCTGTTGGGCCTGTACCCGGCGGCGTCGGAGTCGGGTGTTCGTCGCGCGCGCAGCAGAGCACCAAGCCGGGCAACGCAACGCACACCACCAGCTTTGCAGCTCCGCGCACGAAACGATCGCGGGCGCGAGTTCGCGGAGAGTGCCGCGACCCGATCAGCCCGTCCTCACTTCAGAACGCGAATCCAACACTGGTAGCTATTCGACTATGGTGACTATTCGTGAACAGCACGTTCACGCTCGTCCCGGGGTTGAGGTATCCGACCCAGAACCCTGCGCCCGCGACCGAGTGCCAGGCACCGGGCGACTGGCCGTTCAGATAAACTCGCCCGACATCCGTGAAGCCCAGCGCTCCCACGTCGAGCGGAAGGATGAAGGGGAACTTCGCGATTGGAACCCGCAGCTCCGCGCTGCCATAGAGCGAGGCATCTCCCGCGTATCTCTGGCGCTCTTCCGTCCTCAAGGTTTCTGATCCGCCGAGATACGCCGCGTCGAAATACGGAAAGTTGCCCCACAGCTTCTTGCCGCCGGCGCGAAACGCCAGCACCGGCTTCTTCGGGACCGGCAATGTGAAAAAGGCCGCTGCCAAGGCGTCAACCGATTCGTATGGAGTCGCGACATCCCAGAATCCCGGATAACCCGTCCCCGCAAGATCGAAGACCACACGCGGTCTCAACGTATCCGGGACGTAGCGACTATCGAGATGCATCTTGAGCCTCAGCCCTGCCTGGCCGAATCGCGTGAAGCCGTACGGCTGCTGCTGCGCGATGAACCGGTTGCTCAGACTGTCGGTGGTGGTGTAGCGAACGACCGGCCCGATAGAAATGTCGCTGACCGGGCTGAACGACCGGCCAATGCCCGGATTGAGCTGCCACTGCCTCTGCCTCACGTTGTAGAAACGTCCAAGCAGATCTGGAACGTCGTTGCCGAAGCCGTGGAACTGGACGACCTCGAACTGCGACATGCTGGCTGTAACCGGAATATGCACGTCGGATTCTTCGAATCGCTTGTCCAGCACGCTGCGAATTCGCATACGATTGCTCGCCGCCGAATACGCGACATCGGCCTCCGCCATGCTGGAATACGGAACGGTGCGGAACCCGTACGAATAGCGCGCCAGGCCGATCACTGGATAAATCCCGAGACCGCGCTGAGAGTGCAGTCCTAATACGGGGCGAAGCCTGGTGCCGTTGTCCGTCAAAGGCGGTATCAGCCCTCCATAAGCGCGGACCCACGGCCGGCGATTGAAGGAGTGGTTGAACGCGTTGTCGATATTGATCTTCTCGTCGACGGTGTCCTTGGCATACTTCACGTCCTGCACCGTTCCCACGTCATAGAAGCGCGTCGGATTTCTCTTGCCGCTGACCGTCGAATGGTCGACAAACGTGTTGGTGCCGTTCCCGCCGATGATCCTCACCGGGATACTCCGTTGCACACTCCCTTCGACGGTAGCCCGGTCATCGCCGCCGTGCAGGTAGATGCGGATCTCCTTCGTTTCACGCAGGTCGAACCGCCGCGCGAAGTAGGGAGTGCTATTTCCGGACTGGATGCTAACATCCACGATTCCCTCGCCGGACCGAACCACAGTCGCCTGATCGTCGGCATCCGTACCGTGGATGTCCGCGACCTGCCATAGCTCGTGGTAATAGCGATCGGCCGCGCCGCGCAGCCGGTCGCGCCGCGCCTTGAGCTTGCCGGCAATCTCGGGTGAGCTGCCCGCGTACTCCGGCGGCATCGCCCGCACGGCGTTGTCGATCACCGGATCGGTGATCCGTTGCATCAGGCTGGTCGCGACTGAATCCCAGACCGTTTTGTCGAGGCTCCCCAGCATTCGGCGGTCGAACTCGCCGGCGTTGGCGAACAGATGCGTGGCATTCGGATACTCACTCTCGAAGGTGATGAGACTCGGCTGGACGAAGCGCACGATACTGA
>Ga0208715_1000132_pt1 | contig 26735 bp, 30 predicted proteins | sample NGESurshal092012_3_FD_184473 | JGI IMG/M metagenome (GOLD analysis project Ga0208715, IMG submission 184473) | Arctic peat soil microbial communities from Barrow, Alaska - NGEE Surface sample 210 shallow-092012 (SPAdes) | ecosystem: Environmental > Terrestrial > Soil > Wetlands > Peat ... | reverse complement strand
TTCGCGCTCCCCGATACCTATATCATTCGGTGCGAGATAAATCGCATGGCCACCAAGCTGCGTCATGCCGGTCTCGAACGTGATTCGCGTCCGCAGCGACGGCTTCTGAAATACCATCGCGAGTGTCTTGCCGCGCAGGTATGGGTGCTCGAGTCCTATCTTGAGCTCGGCCTTGAGCCGCGCGCCAAGCGCGAGCAGTCCGCTGAGTTCAGCTGGCGAGAGCGAACTGAGATCGAGCAAATCGCGTTTCATCTGGCGTATGCGCCGCGACTCATTTCGGAATTGGCGCGCTCTTGAGTGCATTTTCGATTATCGCAAGGCCGGCGTCTGCTTCCTCGCGGGTGAGGTTCAGCGGCGGCAGCAGCCGCAGCACGTTGCCCGCGGTGCCGTTGACCAGCAGCCGATTCTTGACGCACTCATCGACGATGGGCCGCGCGTCGTGCTTGAGCACCACGCCGATGATCATTCCGAGTCCCCGAACTTCGGCGATTCGATCGCACGAGCGCGCAAATTTGCCCAGCCGCTCCAGGATATAGCCGCCGACGCTCGACGCGTTGTCCAGGACGCCGTCCTGCTCCAGAGCGTCGATCACGGCGAGCGCTGCCGCACACGCCACCGGATTTCCGCCGAACGTGCTGCCGTGGCTGCCCGGCGTGAAGCTCGATGCGAACTCGGCCCGCGCAATCATCGCACCGATCGGAAGTCCGCCGCCCAGCGCCTTGGCCAGCGTCACGATGTCGGGTTTGATGCCGGCGTGCTCGTACGCGAAAAATCGCCCGGTGCGCCCGACTCCGGTTTGCACTTCGTCCAGAATCAGCAGCATCTTGTTGCGATCGCACCACTCGCGCACTCGCTTCAGGTAGTCCGCGCGCGGCACGACCACGCCGCCCTCGCCCTGGATTGGTTCGATCATCACGCCGACGGTTTCGTCACGCCGGGCGCGATCGAGCGCTGCGAGATCGTCGAAGGGCACCAGTCTGAAGCCGGGCATCAGCGGTTGAAACCCCTGATGGTATCGCTCCTGGCCGGTCGCGGTCAGCGTTGCGAGCGTGCGTCCGTGGAACGATCCGAGCGTCGTCAAAATCTCGAAGCGCCCGCCGCCCGCGTTGCTGCCCCATCGCCGCGCGAGCTTTATAGCAGCCTCATTAGCCTCAGCCCCGGAGTTTCCTAAAAAGACTTTTCCCTCGCCGAAACGATTCGCCAGCCGCTCGACCAGTCGCGCAGTCGGCTCGGTGTGAAAGACGTTGGAAACGTGCGTGAGCTTTTCGGCCTGCTCCTTGATAGCGCGCACGACGCGCGGATTTCCATGACCGAGACTGGTGACCGCCAGCCCGCAGAAAAAATCGAGATAACGGTTGCCGTCGGCGTCATACAGGTACGCGCCATGCCCGCGTGCGAACGCGATCGGGAGGCATCCGTAAACATCGACCATGTGCCGATGCGTGAGTTCAATTATCTCGGCGTTGTTCATCGTGCCTTGCCGCTGCCCTCTGCGCTGCGCGCCGTGTCTGTCAACGCCGACACCTTGGCGCGGCGTTGAACCACTTCCGTTCCGATTCCCGAGCGGGTGAAGATTTCCAGCAGCACCGCGTGTTTGACGCGGCCGTCGATTATGTGGGTCTTCGCCACGCCCTTGTTCAGCGCCTCGATGCAACATTCGACCTTCGGAATCATCCCTTCCTGAATCACCCCGCGCGCGATCAGTCGCCGGGCCTCAGCGGCATCGAGCGTCGGGAGCAATTTGCCGTCCTTGTCCTTCACGCCTTCGACGTCGCTCAGGAGGATCAATTTTTCCGCTTTGAGCGCGGCCGCGATCTCGCCCGCGGCGACGTCGGCATTGATGTTGTAAGTCTGGCCGTCGCGGCCGAACCCGGTCGGCGCGATCACCGGGATGAAATTGTTCGCCTCGAGCGTGCGCAGCAATTCCGGATTCACCCGATCGACTTCGCCGACCAGCCCGATATCGACCCGCGAGCGTTTGCCGGTGTCATCGGTCACCACCATCCGCATCTTGCGCGACCTGATCAGGTCGCCGTCCTTGCCCGAGAGCCCAACCGCGCGGCCGCCCTGGCGCGAAATCGTTGCCACCAGGTCCTTGTTGATTCTCTGCAGGACCATCTCGGCCGCTTCCATCGTCGCCGGATCGGTGACGCGCATCCCGCGCACGAAGCGCGACTTCAGTCCGAGCTTGCCGATAAGTTCCGTAATCTGTGGTCCGCCGCCGTGCACGATGATCGGGTTGATTCCGACCAGGTCAAGCAGCACGACTTCCTGCGCAAAGCTTTCGCGCAACTCCTCGGTCTGCATCGCATGGCCGCCGCATTTGATCACGAATGTTTTGCCGCGAAAGCGCTGAATGTAGGGCAGCGCTTCGATCAGCACGGCGGCTCGATTGTGGGTGGCCTCTTTCACGCCTTAAGCAACCTCTCCAAAACCCGAAAAAGGAAATCAAAACAGTATTGCACGCGCCGCGCAATCCATCGCCTGGCAGCGGCTATTAGGGCAATTGTAACGGGTGAACGCGAGCTACAGAATATACCGCGAGAGATCCTCGTCCTTGACGATTTCATCGAGGCGGCCGTGAACGTACGCGGCGTCGATTGTCAGCTCGCGCTCCTGCAGTTCCGGCGCGCTGAACGACAACTCTTCCAATAGCCGCTCGAGCACCGTATGCAGCCGGCGCGCGCCGATATTTTCCGAACGCGCGTTGACCTTGGCCGCGATCTCCGCCAGCACCGCCACCCCGTCCTCGGTGAAGCGCATATGCACGCCCTCGGTCTCCATCAGCGCGACGTATTGCCGGGTCAGCGCGTTCTCGGGCTCGGTCAGAATGCGGATGAAATCTTCGCGCGTGAGCGCCTTCAGTTCGACGCGAATCGGAAAGCGGCCCTGGAATTCGGGAATCAGGTCCGACGGTTTCGACGTGTGAAACGCCCCCGATGCGACAAACAGGATGTGGTCGGTCTTGACCGCTCCGTATTTCGTGTTGACCGTCGATCCTTCGACGATCGGCAGCAGGTCGCGCTGCACGCCCTCGCGCGAGACGTCGGGTCCGTGCGACTCGCGCCCGGCGATCTTGTCTATCTCGTCGATGAACACGATGCCCGACTGCTCCGCCCGGCTGATCGCCTCGTGCGCCACCGCCTCCATGTCCACCAGCCGCGCCGCTTCCTCCGTCGTCAGCAGCTCCAGCGCCTCGGGGATCTTCACTTTGCGCGTGCGCGTCTTCTTGGGCATGATCTGATTCATCAGCTCTTTCATGTTGAGGCCCATCTCTTCCATTCCCTGCGGCGTGAAGACCTCGATATTCGGCGCGGCGTTCGCGCTGACTTCGAGCTCGACTTCACGATCGTCCAGATGGCCGCCATTTAGCAGCTTGCGCAATTTCTCGCGCGTGTCCTTGTGCGAGTCGGTGTCGACCACTTCGACTTGCCCCTCGGGCGTGATACCCGCGGCGCGACGGACCTTGGTGGGCATCGGGAACAGCAGATCGAGCAATCGCTCCTCGGCGTTCTCCCGCGCCTTGATCGCAACCCGATCGCGCGCTTCGTCGCGCACCATCTTGACGGCAATTTCGGCCAGGTCGCGAATCATCGACTCGACGTCGCGCCCGACGTAGCCGACCTCGGTGTAGCGCGACGCTTCCACCTTGACGAACGGCGCCTGCGCCAGCCGCGCCAGCCGCCGCGCAATTTCCGTCTTGCCGACGCCCGTCGGTCCAATCATCAGGATATTCTTGGGCGCAATTTCGTCGCGCAACTCCGGCGCGACATTCTGCCGCCGCCACCGATTGCGCAGCGCGATCGCAACTGCGCGCTTCGCCTCGTGCTGCCCGACGATATAGCGGTCGAGCTCCGAGACGATCTCGCGCGGCGTCATCACTTGTGGAACTGCCATCGGCTGGAAACTTCCCGGCGTATTGTGGCTACAACTCTTCGAAGACAAATTGGTCGTTGGTGTAAACGCAGACTTCCGACGCGATTTTCATCGCGCCTTCCGCGATCTGGCGCGCCGTCATCCCGGAACCGTGGCGAACCAGCGCGCGCGCCGCGGATAGCGCGTAGTTGCCGCCCGATCCGATCGCCAATATTCCATCGTCGGGCTCGAGTACGTCGCCGACGCCCGAAATAAGCAGCGAACTCTCTTTGTCCGCCACCACCAGCATCGCCTCGAGCCGGCGCAGGATTCGATCCGTGCGCCAGTCCTTGGCCAACTCGACCGCGGCGCGGCGAAGCACGCCGTTGTATTCCTGCAGCTTCGATTCGAACTTGTCGAACAGCGTTAGCGCGTCTGCGGTCGAGCCCGCGAATCCCGCCAGCACGCGATCCTGATGCAGCCGGCGCACTTTCTTCGCCTTGCTCTTCATGATCGTTTGTCCAACGCTCACCTGTCCGTCACCCGCAATGATGACGTGCCCTTCGTGGCGCACGCACAGAATCGTCGTGTGCCGAATTTCGGCGCCCGGCTCGAAGCCCTTGTCAAACCCGTGGAAAGGCACGTCGATAAACCTCTTTCAAATGATTCACGCTCACATGAGTGTACCGCTGCGTTGTCGCCAGGCTCGCATGGCCGAGCATCTCCTGTATCGACCTCAGGTCCGCGCCATTGCCAAGCATATGCGTTGCGAAACAGTGACGCAGCCCGTGCGGCGTGATTCTCGCGCTCAGACCCACAGCCGCCAATCGCCGCTGCAGGATCATCTCGACGCTGCGCGTGGTCAGTCTGCCGCCGCGAAGATTTGTAATCACGGCACTGTCGGGCTCCCACGCAACCGGCATCGCACGCCGCCACGCCCGCAACGCATCCAGCGCCGGCTCGCCGAGCGGCACCAGCCGATCCTTGTTGCCCTTGCCCGCCCGCACCATCACCATCACGAGCTCTTCGTCGATATCGCGCCAGTCCAGCCCGACCAGTTCGCCCACGCGCAGCCCCGACGAGTACAGCGTCTCGAATATGGCGCGATCGCGCATCGCGGCAGGCGTCGAGTCGTCCGGCGACAACGAAAATTCGATCAGCCGGCGAACTTCGTCAGGCTGCAATATCGACGGCAGGCGCCTTTCGTTTTTCGGCGAGCGAATCGACCGCGCCGGGCTTGCCTCGCCCAGCGTCGTCTCGCGGTAGCGGAAAAACGCCTTGATCGCGCTCAGTCGGCGCTGAACGGTGGCGCGGGCGGCTTTGTTTTTCATCAATTCGGCCAGGTAGCTGCGGATATGATCCGCCGTGATGCCCGTGACTTCGATTTCATCGACTCGTCTGCCGACCATCGCCGCTCGCTCGAGCATGAAACTTCGAAACGCAAGCAGATCGCGACGATAGCTCGTCACCGTATTGTCCGCGGCACGCGACGCCTTCTTCAGCGCCGCCGCAAAAGCCTCTACCTCCGCCTCCATTGTCTCGCGCGCACCTACCTGAGCGGCTATGCTATCAGCGGCGATTCGGCCGAAAAAGCATGCCTCTCTCAGCGCGTCCCCCAGGGAACCAACGCTTTCGAATTATGGAAATCTCGCGGCGCATTGTGTCGCGCGAAGAACTCGCCGCTTCGCTATGAACTGTTGGAATTGCGCAAAAAAAACCGAAGTCATCGCCGGGATGGATCGCGTCGGTTTTCGCGACGAATGTCCCGGATGCGGCCGCGCGCTGCACTCATGCCGCAACTGCGGCTTTTACGATCCGGCCTACAACAACAGTTGCCGTGAGACCATGGCCGAGCGGGTGGTGGACAAGGAGCGATTTAATTTCTGCGAATACTTCATGCCCGGCGATGCGGCCGTTAAGCCGGCGAAAACGAAAACCGGCGCGCAGAACAAGCTGGAGGCTCTCTTCAAGAAGAAACCATGACATCCCGCCGATTCTTCCTTCTTGACCGCTGCGCCGAGCTTCTTTTCATCGCGGCGTTCGCTTCGATCGTTGCCACCGGATGCCATCCGGCCAACAACGCGCGCGGCGTCGCCGATCGCTTCATCGACCAATACTATGTTGCGATCGATCTGAAGGCGGCCGAGCCGTTCTGTACCGGCCTCGCACTCGACAAGCTTCGTCGCGAGATACAGATGATCGACGGCCAGAAAATCGACGCCAGTACTCACAAGCCCGTCGTGCATTACAAACTCACTGCCGAGCGCGACGGCGCCGACCATGTCGAGTTCCTGTTTCGCGCGACCATCGACGTGCCTGACGGTGGCACCTTCAATCGCAACTTGCTGATCACGGCGCGCAAGACCGCCGATACGTGGAAAGTCTCGAACTTCGATGACTACGAATAGCCGGGACCGATTATGAGCGTTGCCGCAATCGTTCTCGCTGCCGGCAAAGGGACCAGGATGCGCTCGAAGCGGGCCAAGGTCCTGCACGAGCTTGGCGGAGAACCGATGATCGCGCGTGCGATTCGCGCCGTTGCCGCGCTCGAGCCCGAGCCGATCGTGATCGTCGTGGGCCACCAAGCTCGCGAAGTCGAGACCGCGGTAAGCTTCTCCCGAGCGCGATTCGCGCTCCAGGAGCCTCAGCGCGGAACCGGTGACGCCGTGCGATGCGGCCTCAACCAGATTCCCGCCGGCTTCACCGGCGACGTGTTCATCACTTACGGCGACATGCCGGCAATCACGCCGGCTACGCTGCGCGCTTTTCTGGACGCACATCGAAAGCGCGGCGCAAAGCTCTCGTTCATCAGTATCATTCTCGACGATCCCGCTGCCTACGGCCGCGTGATTCGCGATGCCAGCGGCAATGTCAACAAGATTGTCGAGTTCCGCGACGCGTCGCCGGCCGAGCGCGCCATCAAGGAAATCAATACCGGCTGTTACCTGGTCGATGCAGCGTTGCTTCGGTCGGCGTTGGCGGAACTGAAACCGGGCAACGCGCAGAGTGAGTATTACCTGACCGATATCGTTGCGATCGCGCGCGCTCGCGGCGAAAGCGAAAAAATCGAAGCGTGGGTTGCTACCGACCCGGCGCAGTTCGCCGGAATCAACTCGCGCGAGGAGCTGGCAAATATGGAAGCGGAAATTCGTGCGGCTGTTAACCGAAGGCTCATGCAATCCGGCGTGACGCTGGTCGATCCTCCGACCGCCTACATTTCTGAACAAGCCGAAATCGCGCCCGATTGCGTGATCGGTCCCAACGTCCAGATTATCGGCGCGTGCAAGCTCGGCGAGGGCGTGCGAATCGACGGCACCGCATGGCTCAGCAACGTGACGATCGGCCCGCGATGCCATCTGAAGCTGGGCGTGTGCGCCGAAGATTGCGTGATCGGCGAAGAATCCGAAATCGGCCCGTTCGCCAACTTGCGCGCGGGCACCGAACTTGCCGGGCACAACCGGATTGGCAATTTTGTCGAGACCAAAAAGGCGCGGCTTGGACGCGGCACCAAGGCCAGCCATCTCAGCTACCTCGGCGACGCTACCATCGGCGCCGACACCAACGTCGGATGCGGCGTTATCACCGTGAATTACGACGGCTACGACAAGCATCAGACGGTGATCGGCGACCGCTGTATGATCGGATGCGACACGCAACTGGTCGCGCCGGTCAAGGTCGGCAGCGACGTGTTCGTCGCGTCGGGGACGACCATTATTCGCGAGGTGTCCGACGGCTCGCTCGTGATGTCGCATCATCCGCAGCGCGAAAAGGCGGGCTGGATGGCGACCTGGCGCAAGCGCCACGGCGACAGCCCCGACGGCAGCTTGCGGCGCAACAAGGGTCATCAAGACTAAAGGCGTCGCTTGAACTGACTCGCTCCAGTGGGAATAATTACCTGAACGAGGTGACGGTCGAAGCGATAGAAAACAAAGAGCGAGAGTAGCGCCAGGACTCATGGCCGATTCTGGCCATGAGTTGACGAGGTGGAAGCAGTATCGAAGATTTCGGCGGATGGCTTCCCGGCTCCACAGTCGATAGAGGCGAGCAAACCGCGCGAGTGATCGCGCGACAAAATACGCCTCGAGTGGCAGAGCGTCCGGCTCTGACGTGATCTTCTAAACTCTCTGACACAAATTTTCCGCTATCGTTTCGCTCCGTCCGAGGGTCCGGGTAACTCTGTAAGCTTCCCTGCAGTTGCGGGGAAAGGAGCGAACGATCATGTGCGGAATAATCGGATACGTCGGGCCGAACGAGGCCTACCCCATCCTGCTCGAAGGGCTGGGCCGCCTCGAGTACCGCGGCTACGATTCGGCGGGCATCGCAACTATCGTCGATAGCGGCAAACTCGAAATTCGCCGCGCCAAGGGCAAGCTCGAAAACCTGCGCCACCTGCTGGCCGACTCTCCCCTGCAAGGCCACATCGGAATCGGACACACGCGATGGGCGACTCACGGCCGCCCGTCCGAGGAAAACGCGCATCCGCACAAAGCCGGCCCGGTCGCGGTCATCCACAACGGCATCGTCGAGAACTTCGTCGAGCTGCGCGCCGAACTGCTCGCGCGCGGCCACAAGCTGCGCTCCGAAACCGATACCGAGCTTATCTCGCATCTGATCGAGGAGAAGCTCAAAGGCGGCCGCGGCCTGACCGAGGCCGTGCGCGAGGCCGTCTTGCGCCTGCGCGGTTCGTTTTCGATCGTCGTGCTGTCGGAAACCGAGCCCGACAAGCTGGTCGCAGCCAAGACCGCGACGCCGCTGGTGCTGGGGCTGGGCGACGGCGAGAACTTTATCGCGTCGGATATTCCCGCGATTCTCGAGCATACGCGCCGCGCGATCGTCCTCGAAGACGGCGAGCTTGCCGAGGTCACCGCCACCGCCACGCGGCTGATGAAGTTCGACGGCACCGCGGTGACTCGCCAACCCCGTCAAGTGGAATGGGACGCCGTCGCCGCCACCAAGGGCGGCTTTCGCCATTACCTGCGCAAGGAAATCAACGACCAGCCGCAGGCGTGGATCGACACGATGGCGGGGCGGGCGGACGGCGGCTCGACAATCGTCCGCTTCGAAGGCGAACTGATCCCGGCGGGCGGTCCTGCGTCGATCGGGCGAATCGTAATGCTGGGTGCGGGCGCGTCGTGGATAACCGCGCAGGTGGCCAAGTTCATGATCGAGGAACTCACCGCGATTCCGGTCGAGGTCGATTACTCGTCCGAGTTCCGCTATCGCCGGCCGCCGATCGACGGCCGCACGATGATCATCGCCGTGTCGCAGTCGGGCGAGACGGCAGACACAATCGCCGCGATGGAAGAAGGACGCGCGCGCGGTGCGCATCTGCTGGCGATTACCAACACGGTGGATTCGTCGATCGCCCGCAAGGCCGACGCGCAGTTGTACACGCGATGCGGTCCCGAGACGAGCGTGACGACGACCAAATGCTTTCTCACGCAGCTCGAGGCTTACTATCTGTTCGCGATTCATCTGGCGGCGCGGATGGGACGGCTGTCCGGCGCGGAGGCCGGCAAGCTGCTGCAGCTGGCGTTCGCGATCCCCGGACAGATCGAGGCTATTTTCGAGGGCGAGCCGAATATTCAGGATATCGCGCGCAAGTATGCGCACGCGCGGGACTTCCTGTTCATCGGCCGCGGCATCAACTACCCCATCGCGCTCGAGGGCGCGCTCAAGCTGAAGGAAATTTCCTACATCCACGCCGAAGGCTACTCCGCGGGCGAGATGAAGCACGGGCCGATCGCGCTCATCGACGACAAGATGCCGGTGGTGGTGATAATTCCCAACGACGAGCTGTTCGAGAAGTCGATGTCGAATCTCAAGGAAGTCGAATCGCGCAACGGCCGGATTATCGCGGTGACCAATCGCGCGACCGCCGAGCTGAAAAGCGTCGCCGCGGAAATTATCGAAGTGCCGGAGACGAACAGGATGCTGACGCCGGTGCTGATGACAGTGCCGCTGCAGTTGCTCGCGTATCATATCGCGGTGGAGCGCGGCACCGATGTCGATCAGCCACGCAATCTGGCGAAGTCAGTAACGGTCGAGTAGGCAGGGGTGACCCCTGCCCCCAGTATTAAGGCCGCCCGCCGTTGGCGGGCGCGGCCCCTGCCAACGGCCTAATATTGCGCTGCCGTCGCCACGGCCAGGGGGGACCCCTGCACCCGATGCTAAAAAAAAGATGCGGGCTTCGCCCTGTTGGAAGTTGGATAGGGAAGAGGCGCGCGGGTTGATGCCTTTAATCGCGCAGCTAGCGCGCAGACCACCGCCGAGTTAACGTTCCAGACAGGAATTTGCATTGGCAAGGGCATGATTACAACACGCAAGCGAGGATGGACTGTCGCTGTCGCGGCGTTCGCGATAATCGTGACGATGGCCGGTGCGTGCCCCGCGTTTTCAGCCGATGCGCTCAGCTTTCCGCCGACTAGGTTTACGATTCTGAATCCCGATACCGGTATTGCTATCGGGCGCAGCCGCTACCGCGTCGAGAGTACCGGCGAGGGCGCGACGCTGCACGGCGAGAATAACTACTACGACGATCAGTCCGACGTCGAGACCGCGCAGATCCGCCCTGGAGCCGGCGGCGAGCCACCCAGGCTGGTCGAATTCGATCACACGTTCTTCAACGCCGACGGATCGATCCAGCGACGCACTCATCTGGATCTGAAGTCGGGCGCCGCGACTTGTATCGACAACTCCGGCGCAAAAAAGAGCGAGCAGACCGATCTGCTCAGCATCCCGGACAACACCTGGGCGGGCGCGAGCATAGTGATTCCAATCCAGGAGTTTTTGCGCGCGCGCGACAAGGGATTGGCTCGTGCAATCCACGTCTTCAACTGCGCGCCTGGGCCGAAGGTATTTGCGATCAGCGTGAAGATCGATCCGGCAAATGCGGTGTGGGCTGCCTACGGCGCCGAGGCGATCCGAGTCGAAGTCCGGCCGGATTTTGGGTGGTTGAACGTAATCGTCGCGGCTTTGGCGCCCAAGATTCACGCATGGTTCGATCCGAACGCCGGATTCGCGTTCGTCGGCGACGACGCCACGCGCTACTACAAGGGCCCGCGGATCATGCTGGTGAAGACCCATTGAGACGGGTCCACAGGGGCCGCGACGCTTGAGATGCTTGAGCCAGATTGCTCGGCGACGTGACGCCCGTTGAGACAGGAGCGATCGTTGCGGTAGCGGGGCGGTCGTCGCTGCGACGACCGCGCAGGGAAAGAGGCCGCCTGAGGGCGCGAATAGGATGTGTTTCGCTGAGCGACAGCCGGTGAAAAACTAAAAGTGGACGATGCCCTCGCCGTCGGGATGGCGCGCGTTTTTTGCGGGTTTGGGCTTTCGATACAGAAACGAGGTCTTGCACTGCTGGCAGGTGCCTTCGGGCTGTTGGCCGCTGCGGCGGACCAGTTTGGTGTAACGCACGGTTCCGCCGTCGCACAGATGAGCGGCGACGGGGAAGTCGTACACCGTACGGACCGTGATTTTCTCGCTCATTCTCCGCTCGCGCTCCTCGAGTCAGCTAGTCTTCCCCACCATTTGGTACGCATGACGACTTTTTTCGTTTCGACTTTTCAACCATGCGCCCGAGTCAGACTCGGATCAAACAAGATAGTGAAATCCCATCGGCGATCAATCTTTTTGACGATCAATTCAGAAAAGTTTTTTCAGGGTTGGTCACTTTTGTGCTTCTCACAGACGTTCGCGGGGGCGCGGCCTTTTTGAACGTGACGAGTCTCGAACGCGCCGCTTTACGTGGACACGGCTTGTGCTAGTTTTTTCCGACGAATCGATGGAACGCCGGCTCACAAAACTGCTGATCGCCAATCGCGGCGAAATCGCTCTTCGGATCATCCGCAGTGCGCGCCTGTTCGGCCTGAAAACCGTGGCTGTCTATTCGGCGGCGGACGCGAACAGCGCACACGTCGGCGCGGCTGACGAGGCAATTGCCATCGGACCCGCCGAGGCCGCAAAGAGCTACCTCGACATCGCGGCGATAATCGCCGCCGCAAAGCAATCCGGCGCCGACGCGATTCATCCGGGCTACGGATTTCTCTCCGAGCGTCCCGAGTTCGCGCAGGCTGCGGCCGATGCGCAGATCGTGTTTGTCGGGCCACGGCCGGAGGTGATGGCGGCGCTCGGCGACAAAGTCGCGGCACGGCGAATCGCAGTTGCAGCCGGGGTTCCGGTGGTGCCGGGAATCGAAACCGCGGAAATCTCCGCGACGCGCGAGTATGCCGCGCTCGTTGGCTACCCTCTTGTGGTCAAGGCTGCGGCAGGCGGAGGCGGGCGCGGGATGCGCGTGGTGGCAGAAGCCGCGCAACTCGAGAGCGCGCTGGGAGCGGCCGCGCGTGAAGCCGCGGCGGCATTCGGCGACGGGCGGATATTCGTCGAAAAATATCTCGCGCATCCGCGCCACATCGAAATACAGTTTCTCGGCGACAATCACGGCGCCGTGGTCGCTCTCGGTGAGCGTGATTGCTCGATCCAGCGGCGGCATCAGAAGATTATCGAGGAGTCGCCGGCGCCCGGACTTACCGGCGAGATGCGCGCGAAAATAATCGACGCAGCGCTGAAACTCGCGCGCGCGGCGCACTACAGCAACGCGGGCACCGCGGAGTTTCTGGTCGAGGGCGACAACTTTTACTTCCTCGAAGTCAATGCGCGCCTGCAAGTCGAGCATCCCGTGACCGAGATGCGTTTTGGGTGCGACCTGGTATGCGAGCAATTGCGGATCGCGTCGGGCGGCAAGGTGCCGGAGCCCGCGGCCCCGCGCGGCGCGGCGATCGAATGCCGAATCAACGCCGAGGATCCCGAGCATGACTTCCGTCCCGCGACGGGAACCGTGCTTCATCTGAGCGTCCCCGGGGGACCGGGCGTGCGCTTCGACTCGCATCTGGCGCGCGGCGCCGAAGTGACGCCATGGTACGACGGCCTGCTCGGCAAGCTGGTCTGCTACGGCGCCAATCGCGAGGAGGCGCGCGGCAGGCTGGTCAATGCGCTCGACGAATTCGCTTTGCTTGGCGTGATGAACAACGCCGCCTACCTGCGCGATATCGTAGCGAGCGCGCAATTTCGCGACGCGAAACTCTCGACGCACTTCATCGACTCATTCTTTTCAGGGTGGGAGATCGGCAAGTCTGAAATCGATGCGGCAATTGTCGCGGCGGCGATCACCGCCGGCGGCGCGATGGGCGACGGGACGTCAGAGGACGCCGCGCCGCGAGCTGGTGCTGAGCGTCGCTCGCCGTGGGAAGGCCTGAAAAACTTCGAGCTGTGGGGATCGCAGCGATGAAACTCACGCGCGCGGGTGACTTGCGCGAGATCGACGCCGAGGTGATCTCGCGCGACGGCAGCATGATTCGCGTCCGCATCGGAGACCGGGAACTCGCCGCGGAGTTCACGCCGAACGCGGATGGGGGCGGGATTCTTGCGATCGGCGGGCGGCGCTATCCGGTCTTCGTCGCGCGGCGAAAGGATTCGATACTCGTTTCGGTCGGGCCGGCGTCTTTCGAGTTCAAGCCCGCCGAAGCGGCTTCCCGGCGCCGCGCGCGCGGGCTCGCCGCGGCAGAAATCACCGCGCCGATGCCCGGCAAGGTGCTCAAGGTGCTGGTGCGCGATGGCGACCTGGTCGAGGCTGGGCAGCCGCTGGTCGTGATCGAAGCAATGAAAATGGAAACGACGCTCGCCGCCGAGAGCGCGGCGCTGGTGAAACATGTTCGCGTCGAGGAGGGCCAGATGGTCGATCACGGCGCGGTGCTGATCGAGCTTAGTGCGTCTCCGGCTTCTTCAGTTCGCGAATCCGCGCCTCGAGTTGAGTGATCCAATCCTCGAAATCGCCGTCGCGCTCGACGACTATCTCCAACTTGCCGCCTTTCAAAATTGAGACGCGCCCCGGATGCTCGGTGCGCAGCGGAATCACAACCGCCTCGCGCGAAATTTCCATCGGATCGATCACCGCGAAGATTCTTTCAATTTCCTTCAGTGTGACGGCCTTGAGCATGAGCGCGCCTCGTGTTTTCGTTGAGTACGTCTTTACTTAAATCGCCGGCGTCGTAAGCTCAAGGCGCCGGCATTATATCGTGCGGCGGAGGATCGCGTGTTTGGCACAATCAAGAAGGTAGTCAAGGACAAGGGCTTCGGCTTCATCATCGCGGACGACGGCGGCGACGAAGTTTTCTTTCATCGATCGGCGCTGTCGCCCAAGGTCTATTTCGACGACCTGCGCGAGGGCAATGAAGTTCAGTTCGACGTCCGTCCGGGCGAGAAGGGCCGTCAGGCATTCAACCTGCGCCTGCGGTAACTCCTCAACTGACCTGGAAGGCGCCGCTCATCGCGTCAGAGCGAACCAGCGCTTCATCAGTCCCGCGACGAATGGCGTGAGCCGCGTGCGCGTGTAGAGTCCTGCGGCGCGGCGGATCGCGTCGGCCTGCGTCGGGTATGGATGGATCACGTCACCGAGGCGGCCCAATCCGATGCCCGCGGCGATCGCGGTCGTGAGTTCCGAGATAATTTCACCCGCGCGGCTCGCGACCACCGTCGCACCGACGATCCGATCGCTCCGCTGGCGGACGTGCACCTTCACGAAGCCGTCGGCTTCTCCGTCCAGCACCGCGCGATCGACCTCGGCCAGTTCCTGCGTATAGGTCGCGATCGCGATTCCGCGCTCTTTCGCCTCGGCTTCGTATAGTCCGACGTGTGCTATTTCAGGATCGGTGTAGGTACACCATGGAATAGTCAGTCGGCTCGCGCGCTGGCGCCCGAAGAATAGTGCGTTGCGGAGTATGATTCGCGCGTGCGCGTCGGCCATGTGAGTAAACTTGTATGGCGACGCGACGTCGCCGGCCGCGTACACTATCGGATTCGTCGTGCGCAGGCAGTCATCGACCTTCACGCCATTTTGCCTGTCGTATTCGATCATCGCGGCTTCGAGATTCAACCCTTCCACTGCGGGGACTCGCCCGACGCCGATCAAAATCTCGTCGGCGATAATCTCGAGGCTGACGCCGTTGCGTTCGGTCGCGATTATTTTTTCATTGCCGCGCGACTCGACGCCGGAAATCCTGCATCCGGTGATGATTTCCACGCCGTCGCGGACGATAGCGTGCTCGACCCGCTCTGCGGCGTCGCGATCCTCGCGAATCAGGATTTGCGGGGCAACTTCGAGGATGGTGACCTGCGCGCCGAATCGCGCAAACGTCTGCGCAAGTTCGCATCCGATCGGTCCGGCTCCAATCACGGCAATTCGCCGTGGCAACTCGGTCAGCGAAAAAACCGTCTCATTGGTCAGATAGCCGGCCTCTGCAAGACCCGGTATCGGGATCGCGGCGGCGCGCGCCCCCGTGGCGATCGCGGCCTTCTTGAAACGGAGCTTCCTGCCATCCACCTCTACGCAGTCAGGCCCGACAAAACGTCCGTCCCCGATAAACACGTCGACGCCCAAAGAGCGAAATCGATTGGCAGAGTCGGTCGGGCTGAGTTCGGCGCGCAGCTTGCGCATCCGCTCCATCACGGCCTGAAAATTTACCCGCACACCCGCCGGGACCTCGACGCCGAAGCGGCCCGCGTCGCGAACCGCCGCGGCCGCTCGCGCCGAGCGGACGAGCGCCTTGGACGGGACGCATCCGAAGTTCAGGCAATCGCCGCCCATCAGGTCGCGCTCGACGAGCGCGACCGTCGCACCCAAAATGGCGGCGCCCGCAGCGATCACGAGACCCGCGGTCCCGGCTCCGATCACCACCATGTTGTAGCGACGCGCGGGTTCGGGGTTGATCCATCCGGCGGGATGCAGATTTTCAGTCAGCGCGAGGTTGTAAGCGTCGAGCGGCTCATGCTTCAGCGCGTGCGATCCCATCGATGTGTCCCCTGACTCAAGTCTTTTCGCGCAGCGCCCGCGCGCCGATTCGCGCTGCGTACACTGCGACCGCGACTGTCGCGACGAATCCCACTGCGCTGAGCGCCCATCCAGCGGGCGTGCGCCTGGCGCTGCCCCCGGCCCCGCGCGCGAGGTCGCCGCTCAGCGAGCCGATATACACGTAGAGAATTGTGCCGGGAATCATCCCGGCCCACGACGCAAGAAAGTAGTCGCGCAGAGTCACGCGCGTCAGCCCGTAGGCATAGTTGAGCAGGTTGAATGGAAACACCGGCGACAGCCGCGTCAGGACAACTATCTTCCATCCTTCTATCCCGACCGCTTCGTCGATCGCTTTGAACTTCGCGTTGCCTTCGAGTCTTGCGCTCACCCAGTCGCGCGCAAGGTAACGGCCCACCAGAAAAGCCGCCGTGGCGCCGAGCGTCGCGGCGATCGAAACGTAGATCGATCCACGCACCACGCCGAAAATCACGCCGCCGCCAATCGTGAGGATCGACCCCGGAACAAACGCGACGCACGCCGCGATGTAGATTGCGATGAACGCGACCGGTGCCAGCGCACCCAGCCCGGCAATCCAGTCAAGCGCGTTCGTCAGCCACGGTCCGGCGCCGATGCGATGCGCACCGTAGAGGATCGCGATTGCGGCCGCGGCGATCAGTAGAATTGTCGGGCGAAGCAAACCGGCTGCTCGGCTGGACGCGGTGGTCATCTTGAGGTTCCGGGATTGGTAGCTCGCCGGGCGGGCAATTTTTTCGTTTCCACCGCGAGTATCGCGGACTGCTTATAATGCCACCCGGGATTGTGTAATCCTAATCCGCATGTCGGTCCACGATCACAAAAGACACGCGCGCGCAAATCTCAAGGTCGGCGTCATCACCGCCAGCGATTCGCGCAGCCCGGAAACTGACGAGAGCGGCAAGCTCATCCGCACTTTGCTCGAGGCAGCCGGTCACCTGGTGGCCTACTACGAAATCATCCCCGACGACGGTGAGAGGATTTCCGCTGCGCTGGTCAATAATTTACCGAATCTCGACGCGATTATCGTCAACGGCGGCACCGGTATTACCGCGCGCGACGGCACCACCGAAGTCGTGAAGTCGGTAATCGACAAGGAGCTCGAAGGCTTCGGCGAACTGTTCCGGATGCTTTCGTTTCAGGAAATCGGAGCGGCCGCCATGATGAGCGGCGCTGTTGCCGGAGTGCGCCATGGCAAGTTCGTGGCTGCGATTCCCGGTTCCCCCGACGCCTGCCGGCTTGCGATGGAGAAGCTGCTGATCCCCGAGCTCGGGCACATCACTTATCTGCTCAGTCTATGAACCAGTGAACAAGTTCACGATCAAACTGTTCGCGACGCTTCGCGAGCGGGCGCATGCTGCCGAGCTGACGCGCGAATTTCCCGACGGCACAACCGTCGGCGAGATCTGGAGGCATCTGGTCGGCGAATTTCCCGCGCTCGGCGGGCATCACAACTCCGTAGGCTTCGCCGTCAACCAGGAATATGTCGACGAAAGCTTCAAGCCGCGGATGGGCGACGAGATTGCCTTTATTCCACCCGTCAGCGGCGGCACGGACACGCCCGACTACGTCGGCAAAATCACCATCGCCCGCCATCCGATCGACTTAGCCGCCCTCGAACGCGAAGTTGCCGACCCTGCGGCCGGGGCAATCGTATCGTTCACCGGCACCACTCGCCGCGACAACGCAGGCCGGGTCGTGATTCGCCTCGAGTACGAAGCCTACGAGCCGATGGCGCTATCCGAGATGCGCAAGCTCGCGGCCGAGGCCGGCGCGCGATGGAAAATCGTGCGCATCGCGATCGCGCATCGCATCGGCGTCGTCGAGATTGGCGAGACATCGGTGGCGATTGCGGTCTCGGCGGCGCATCGCGCAGAGGCGTTCGAGGCGTGCAGGTTCGCGATCGACCGCCTGAAAGAAATCGTACCGATTTGGAAAAAAGAGCATTTCGAAGGCGGCGAGGTATGGATCGGCTGCCAAACCTCGCATCCACCGGCCCTTGAATAGAAACCTCGCCGCGTCGCAGAACCCTCACCTGCCTGTGTTTGTGACACCTCCCGTGAAATAACGGGCGAGGGATCAGAGCGTCATTGACCGGGCGGACAGTTACCAGTTACAAACGTAACATGGCGTTGGGCGAAACATCGGTCGAAAAAATCATCCTGGCTGAGCCGCGCGGCTTCTGCGCCGGCGTCGATCGCGCGGTCGAGGCGGTCCGCAGCGCGCTGCGCTCCTACGGCCGCCCGCTCTACGTGCGCCATCAGATCGTTCACAACCGCTTCGTTCTCGAAGCGCTCGAAAAAGAAGGCGCGATTTTTGTCGAGAGCCTCGACAAGGTTCCCGCCGGCCAGCGCGTGATCTTCAGCGCTCATGGCGTCGCGCCCAGCGAATGGGACCGCGCCAAGGATCGCGCTCTGCGCGTTATCGACGCCACCTGCCCGCTCGTCACCAAGGTCCATCTCGAAGTCCAGAAGTACGACGACGAGGGCCGCACCGTGATCCTCATCGGCCACGCCGGCCACGAGGAAGTGAAGGGCACGCTGGGCGTCGCGCCCGGCAAGGTGGTGCTGGTCGGCAGCGTGAGCGAGGCGCGCACCGTCAAAGTCGAGAATCCCGAGCGCATCGCGGCTGTCACGCAGACCACGCTCAGCGTCGACGACACCCGCGAGATCATGGAGGCGCTCAAGGAACGGTTCCCCTCGATGCAGGAACCCAGGACCGACGACATCTGCTACGCGACCCAGAACCGCCAGAACGCGGTCAAGGAACTGGTGCAGGTCAGCGATGCGGTCCTGGTGGTCGGCTCGAAGCAGAGTTCGAATGCGAACCGGCTGGTCGAGGTCGCGCGGATGCGCGGGGCGCGCGCGTTCCTGGTCGATTCGATCGCCGACGTCGAGCCCGCGATGCTCGACGGTGTGCGCGCGCTCGGCCTGACCGCCAGCGCGTCCTCTCCCGAGTGGCTGGTCGAGGAAATTATCGGTGCGTTCGCCCGCTCGGGCGCCGAAGTCGAGCTGCTCAGCGTCGCCAAGGAGCGGGTGCATTTCCCGCTCCCGATGCCCGCCGACTGAGCCGCGCGGCGATTCCCGCCAGGCATCTGCGCACGCACGCCCGTTGCATTTCGCCTTGACAATTCCGCGCGATTGCTTGCAGACTCATCCGGATTTCGCCAAACCCTGAGAGGAATATTCTGATGCGAACAGCTATCGTGCGCGCGCTGGTACTGCCCGTCCTGCTGGCCATCCCGTTCGTCAGCGGATGCCAGTCCGAGGCGAAGCGCCATCTGTACAAAGCTGAAGATCTGTTCGAAAAACGCGATCTCGACGGCGCCAAAAAAGAACTCGCGCTGTCGATAAAGGCCGACCCCACCAACCTCGACGCGCACAAGTCTCTCGCGCATATAGATGAAGCGCTCGGCGATGACGAAGGCGCCGCGCGCGAGTACGAGGCAGCCTCGGCGCTCGATCCCGCCGATCAGAAACTCCTCGACAAGGCTCGGCTCTACAAGCAGCTCGAGAGCATGGCGAATTCTTCAGGCAAATCGCTCGATGACATCAAGGCGGGCAAGGTCGAAGGCGGCGTCCGCGGTCTCAAGGACATCATGCTCACCACCAGGATTCCGGCGGCCCGTCAAAAAGCGGTGCATGCGCTCGCCGATGCGATCCCGATCATCGAAAAAATCGGCGACCGGCAGGCGCAGGACAAAAAGTACGCCGACGCCATCAATACCTATGAGCAGGGCATTCGGGCCGCGATGCTCCTGGCCAGGGCGCACAAGATGGAGATGCTCGGGCCCGACGCGGACCCGATGATGCACAAGATCAACCAAGCCGCCAAGGCCGCCGGCACCCCCGACGCGGCGTTCAAGCTGTTCAATGACGTGATAGGCGATTATCCCGACGACAAGGTCGCCAACCTCGAATTGGCGCAGGTCTATCTGAGCAAGACTCCGCCCGAGTATGACACTGCCGCCGATCTGGAAGAGCGCGGCGGCGCGCCCGACGACGAGGTGCGCAAACTCCGCGACCAGGCCAAGAAGCATCGCAAGTGAGATGAGCTAGAGTCGCAATCGAGGCCCGATGCGCCGGCGCGGCTATATCGCGGTCGAAGGCCCCATCGGGGTTGGCAAAACGAGCCTCGCGCAGGCGCTCGCCCGCGAGCTGGGTGCGCGCCTGATGCTCGAGGATGCCGACAACAACCCGTTCCTGCCCCGCTTCTACCAGGATCCCGACAAGTACGCGTTTCCCGCGCAGCTTTATTTCCTGCTCACCCGCCACAACCAGCAGCGCGAGCTCAAGCAGCAGGATCTCTTCACGCAGGCCACCGTCGCCGACTATCTCTTCGCCAAGGACAAAATCTTCGCCGCGCTGAATCTCGTCCCCGACGAGCTCAAGCTCTACGACAACGTGTACAAGCTGCTCGACGCCGAGATCGCCCGCCCCGACCTCGTCGTTTACGTGCGCGCCACCATCGAGGTGCTGGCCGAGCGGCTGCGCAAGCGCAATCGCGATTTCGAGCGCCACATCAGCTTCGACTACCTCGAGCGCGTGTCATCGGCCTACCGCGATTTCTTTTTCTACTACGACGAGGCGCCGCTGCTGGTCGTCGATACTTCGGACATCGACTTCGTCGCCAATCCCGAAGACCTCGGCGAGCTGATTCGCGAGATCGATCGCGCCGGCGCCGGCACTCAATACTTCGTCCCGCGCAAAAGCTGACGCGGCTTCCATTTGGAAATCGCCGCTACTGCCGCCCCTTGGATGACGCTCATCAGGACACGCGCTTGCGCGCGCGAGATCCTTCGCTTCGCTCAGGATGACACAAAGCAGCGAGCGACCGCTCGTGTCATTCTGAGCTGCTGCAGCGAAGAATCTCGACGGACAACGAAAACTCCTGCGTCCGGCATCGGTAACGCGTCCCCGCCCCTACGCGTCGCTGTCCTTGAACGCGATCTCGATATTGTCAGCCAGCTTGAAGTCCTTTCCGGTCACTCCGCCCTCGCTATGCGTCGAGCATGAAAACGTGACCCGCGTGTAGTTGATCGTGATGTCGGGATGATGGTCGGCTGCCTCGGCGATCTCGGCGACCTTCTGCACGAACTCGATGCCACGCAGATACTCCTTGAACTTGAACGTCTTGCCGATGGCGTTGTTCTTGTACTCCCATCCGGGGAGCGCCTTGAGCTTCTCCGCGATCTGCTCCGCGCTGAGCTTCGCCATTCTGGGATCCTCCGCATGCGGCCGGTCTCGACTGTCGACTCCTGCCGGTCCCCATCCTAGTCCCGCGCATTCCAATCGCAAATGACGCGGCGTTATCCCCTCGCGCGCGCCTGTGGTAATAAATGGCGCAAGCGCCTTGAATTCACCGGGGGAACCAACGATGGCGAATAAATACGTTACCGACGAAGCTCGAAAACAGATCGGCAAAGTCTCCGAACCGCGGACTTACGAAGTCGAGCGCGGCGCGATTCGCCGCTTCGCCGAGGCGATCGAAGATCCCAATCCGCTCTTCAACAGTGAACACGACGCGCGCAAGACCCGCTTCGGCGCCATGATCGCGCCGCCCACCTTCTGCCCCTCGATGGGCGCGCCGATCCCCAACATCAGGCTCGACATGCCGGCCTTGCGCGGCCTCGATGGCGGCTCGGATTGGGAGTACTTCGTGCCGATTCGCGCCGGCGACCGCATCACCGTGCAGTCCAGGCTCGTCGATTTGCGCGAGGCCGCCGGCCGCCTCGGCCCGATGGTCTTCACGGTCGTCGAGACCACTTACACCAACCAGTTCGGCGAGGTCTGCGTCATTCAACGCTCGACCGGAATCCGCTACTAGAGTTAATCGAAAGGATGCCCACGATGGCGAAGCAAATTTATTTCGAAGATGTCGACGTCGGCACTGAGGTCGGTCCGCTCGAAAAAAATCCTACCACCCAGCAGCTCGTCAGGTACGCCGGCGCCTCCAGCGACTTCTATCAAATCCACTACGACAAGGATTTCGCGCTCGGCAACGGTCTCCCCGGCGTCATCCTGCACGGCGCGTTGAAGAACGCATTCCTCGGACACCTGATGGCCGACTTTGCCGGCGAGCATGGATGGCTGCGCAAGCTCGGCGTGCAGTACCGCGGGATGGATCAGCCCGGCGCCAAGGTCGTCGCGCGCGGCAAGGTCTCCAAAAAATACACTGAAGGCGGCCATCACATGGTCGATTGCGAAATCTGGCTCGAGAACGCCAAGGGCGAAAAGACCACCCCCGGCTCCGCCACCGTCATTCTGCCCTCGCGCGCCGAGAGCTGACGAGGTAAACGCGATGCCGATCCGGCGCCAGTTCCCGCCGCGATCGCTGGACGCCGCCGCCCTAATCGAGGGCCGCGTCGATCCGCATTACACCAAGGTGTTGCTGCGGCTGCTCGCCGCGCACGCGATGGCCGAGAAACTCACTGCGCTCGGCTACCAGCGCGCGCTCGCGACGCTCGACAACCCCGCGCTGCTTCCCACTGTCGAGAAAAATTTCGCCGAAGAAAAAAAACACGCGCGGCTTATCTACGACGCGCTCGAAGAACTCGGAGTTTCCCAGCAAGCCGCCGACCGCTCGATGGTTTCCGTGCTCAAGGCGCCGTCCTTCGATGCGCCAAGTTACTTTGCCGCCAAGGCCGCCGGCGAACTCGACCTCCTGATGGCGTCGCTCAGCCTCGACACCACCGGCCTCATCATGGTCGGCGAGAACTACCGGGATTCCAGCTACGCGCCCCATGCGCGCGCCGCTGAAATAATTCTCGACGAGGAATCCGATCATGAAATCTTCGCCTCGCGGCAACTTGGCGATGCCGTCGAGCGCTTCGGCGTCAAGTCGGTCAACACCGCGCTGCGCCGATGGATTCCGCGCGCGGTGAATTTTTTCGGCCCGCCCGGCACCGGCTTCACCTACGACTGCATTCGCTACGGTCTGAAGTCGCGCGATAACGAAGAACTGGCCGAGTTGTACGTAACGATGCTGTCGCGGCGCTGCGAGCAACTAGGCCTCGACATGCCTGCACTCACAGCCACCTACCCCCACTCCCTCGCCTGAACCTGCGCCGCTTAGGATTTTGCCCATACCTGCAACAATAATGAGGGACAAAGAATGATTCGTACGCTGACAGGAATCCTCGCAGGCGCCGTTTGCATGATGCTCGCCGGATGTGGCGCGCAGGGCGAAGCGTATCAGCCGATGGCGACTCCCGCGTCCCGGAGCGTCATTTACATTTACCGGCCGTACAAGGTTCTCAGTTTGGAGGCGACTCCGATGATCACCTGCGGGCATGAGAGTATTGATTTGGAACCAGGTGGCTATTACGCGTTCGTCGAGGACAGCGGACCGGTGACTTGCGCGGCCGCGACCGACACAAAGACGCAGTACAAGTTCGATGCGCGCGCGGGCGAGCAATACTTCATCAAGGAGGATGTCGATCCCGTCGGTCTCGGCAGCCATGTGCGATTCAGCTTGATGGATGCCGCGGTAGGCGGCGACGAAATCAAGGAATGCAGCCGCCAGGGAATCAAGCAGTGAATCCTGCCGCACGGTTGCATCGTCGAGGAGCCGCATTCGTTCCAGCCACGAGGGCTTAAGCCCGCGCCGATTGCAGCAGCGGCTATTTCCTGGCGAGATACGCCATCCCGATGCGGGCCGGCGTGAGATTTATTCCGAACTCATCGAGCAGCGGCTTGATGTCGCACGCATTGTCGGCGGTGACGAAGGTGACCGCATCGCGCGACAGGATGGGCCTGGGCAGCTTTTCCAGCAGGCCGCCGATCGTGCGCATGACGGCTTCCGGAATATGAAACAGCGCGCGGCGGTGTCCGCTCGCGTCCATGATGATCCGCATCATCTCGTCGAACGTCATCAGATCCGGCCCGCCGATTTCGTAAGTTCCGTTACGGCCGCGCCCCGACACCGCGAGCATCACGCACGCGGCGAGATCATCGACGAGTACCGGCTGAACTTTCTGCCGCCCGGTGCCGGGCACGCCAAAGACCGGCGCGAAACGGATCGCGCGGGCGAGACCGTTTACGACTTTGTCCTCCGGTCCGTACACCAGCGACGGGCGGAAGATCGTGTAGGCCAGGCCCGACTCGCGGATCGCGCGTTCGGCGCGGCCTTTGGCGCGAAAGCCGGGATGGGTGCTGTTCTCGTCGGCAGCGGCGCCGCTGATGTAGATGAATTGCTGCACACCGCCCTGCTTCGCCGCGTCGATTAGCGCGACCGTGCCGGCGTAGTCGATTCGCTCAAAGGTGAGGCCGCGGCGCGGATTTTCGACCGGATAGCCATCGAACTGGATCGCATCGACAATCGTGTCCGCGCCCTGGAGCGCGTCCTTGAGCGACGCAGGCTGTCCGATATCTGCGCGAACAAACTCGACGCCGGGTAAATCGAGCCGCGCGCGCGCCGCCTCGGGATTTCGCGTGAGCACGCGAAGCCTGATTTCGCCCGAAGCGAGCAGGCGCCGCGCGATCGCGCGACCGATGAATCCCGAGCCGCCCGCCAGAGTGACGGTTTTTGCGTCCATTTGTTCGACCCTGGACTAGTGTTGCTTTCGATGGGTTCGACGAGTGACGGGGCGCGGCGTCCGGCGGCGGCGGATCCGCTTCAACGGATGCAGTTTGGCAGTCGGTTTCTCCGCGGGGACTGCGTCGATGAGCGGCGTCAGCGAGAAGCGCGAGACTTCCGGCGGGCAGTTGATGCGGATCCTGAGCCAAAACGTGCCCAGACCGCGATTGGTGTAGATGTAAAAGTCTTCGTAGCGGTTCAGGCCCGAGTAGAACTCTTTGCCGATGCGCAGGATCGATTTGAGCGGCGATCCATAAAACGGAATTCGCACGACGCCGCCATGCGTGTGGCCGGAGAGCATCACGCCCGGCTTCAGATGGCGCGTGTACAGCGCAGTGTCGGGATTGTGCGCGAGGACGATCGTGCAGTCATCGCGCTTGACGTCGCCAAACGCGCGCGCAGGCTCCGCGCGCCGCGACCACAGGTCGTCAATGCCGACGACTACGAGTTTCTCGTTGCGCAGCAAGAGCCGGCGGCTGTCGTTGGCGAGCACGTCGGCGCCGGCGCGCTTGAGTGCATCGGTGATCCGCTCGGCCGACGACCAGTGGTCATGATTGCCCAGGATCGCGAACAGGCCGGCGCGCGGGCGCAGATTTTTCAACGCGTCGCGAAACGGGCCGAGATAGCGATGCATCGTGTCGGGGCCCGAAAAATAATCGCCGGTGAGAAAGATCAGGTCGGGGTTTTGCCGATTGATGGCTTCGACCGCGGCTGCCAGACGTTCGAGATCCTCGTCGCGATCGACATGAAAGTCGCTTATCTGGCACGCGACGACTCCGCGCAACGCGCTGGGCAATCCGCGCACCGGCAAGTCAACCTCGGAAACCTGAATCGCGTCGATCGTGCGCCGCCACATTCGATGCAGCGGGCGCAGCGCCAGGGGAGGCTTGGACTTTGCGTGGCCCACAGCGTGAAGAGGCGGCTGGTGCGGGCGCAAGTCGTCGATTAGTTCGGCGGTGGACATCCGATCTTCGATACTAGAATACTTCGACCAGGCGGCGGAAGGAGCTTAGTTCGATAATCCTGTCGCCGGCATCCTTGATTTCTTCGTGCTCGAGGTCCCAGGTATGCGGATGCGGTATGAAAACGGCGCGCAGACCGGCCGCGACCGCGGGATTGATGTCCGAGCGCGGACTGTTCCCAATCATAAAAGTCAGCGACGGATCGAGGTCCGCGTCGCGCATCAGGCGGCGATAGGCGTCGACGTCCTTCTCGCGCGGGGTCTCGACGCGATTGAAGAGCGGACCGAGACCGGAACGCGCGAGCTTGTGCAACTGTTCGTCGCGCTGGCCCTTGGTGAAAATCAGGAGGCGGTGACGCTGCGAAAGCTCCGCAAGCGTGGGTTCGACGCCGGGCAGCAATGCGCAGTCGCGCTCGAGCAGATGCGCGCCGATTCGCTCGATCTCGTCGCGCAACCCGTCGTGACCCGCGGGCGCGAGTTCAGCAGCCGCCCGATGCAGCGCCATCACGTAAGGACGGCGGCCGTAGCCATGCGTTTTGATAAGCCGCATTTCGGCGCGGCGCACCGCGGCGTGAATCTCGACGCGAGAGACGCCGAGGACCGCGTCGCCAACGGCCGCAGCGAAGAAATCGAACGCCTCGAGAAAATGGATATTGGAATCCCAGAGCGTGTCGTCGGCGTCGAATACGAGGTTCAAAGACTCAGTCGCAGAAGAGGGCATCTACATACAGGGTACCGGCGCGCGCTTGAGCGGGCAAATGGGCAGCGGTGACCCCTGCACCCAGTGATAAAAAAAGGATGTGCGCTTACCCTCTGACTCCCTGGCGCGCGGACTATGCGCGAGCGTTGGGAAGTGCGGCGGGCAGAATTATGAGCGCACCCGTCAAGGGATTGCGCCCGACGTACACGTCGGTATCGTAAACCCGCCGCAGATTCTCCGCGGTCAGAACCTCCGCGGGAGTTCCGCACGCGACCGCGGCGCCCTCGGCGAGCAGCAGCACGCGATCGGCATAGAGCGCTGCCGCATTGAGATCGTGAAGCGTCGCAACTACGGCCATGCCGCGCTCGGTGCACAGCTCGCGAAAGCGCGCGAAAATTTCGGCGACGTGCTTGAGGTCGAGAAATGCGGTCGGCTCGTCGAGCAGTGCAATCTTCGGCTCCTGTGCCAGCGCGCGCGCCAGGAACACGCGCTTGCGTTCGCCGCCGGACAGTTCCTGAACGTGGCGCGCGGCGAGATCGAGCAGGTCGAAGCGGTCGAGCGCGGCGGATGCGATTTCCAAATCGTGCGGGCTCTCGAAGCGCAACGCGCCGAGATGCGGCGCGCGTCCCATCAGCACGATTTCCAGCACCGTGAAGCGGAATGCAACCGCGTTTTCCTGGCCAACCGACGCAACGATGCGTGCGAGTTCGCGCCGCTCGATCGAATCGAGCGGCCGGCCGAAGAGTTCGACGCTTCCCGCT
>Ga0208715_1000131_pt1 | contig 26777 bp, 21 predicted proteins | sample NGESurshal092012_3_FD_184473 | JGI IMG/M metagenome (GOLD analysis project Ga0208715, IMG submission 184473) | Arctic peat soil microbial communities from Barrow, Alaska - NGEE Surface sample 210 shallow-092012 (SPAdes) | ecosystem: Environmental > Terrestrial > Soil > Wetlands > Peat ... | reverse complement strand
CGTTGAGGTGACAGGCTCCAGACCAATCAGTCGATGCACGAACGCAAGCATCCAACGGCGGGCACCTACATGCCGTCCAGAGCGACGTGATCGCGTTACTCGCCAGGGATCAGGAAGTCGGTACCGGTCTGCAGCACCTGCCAGCCGTTGCCCGCCCTGGCCAGGATCTTGCCCCGATCCGTCAGCACGACAACGCCTCGCAACCCGCCGGTGTTGGTGACCAGGCGCGTACCGGCGACCGGCGGCATCGGCGTGATCTTGCCACCGATCTCCACCAACTGAGGCCCGATGGCGTCCTTGGGGCTGACCCTGCCGACCACCGCCAGGGTGCTGTCATCCACCCACGCCAGATCAGTCGCGGCGGTGAGCGTCCACCCGACCCGAAGCGGTTCGGCCGCCAGGGAGACAGGCGCACCGCTGGCAGAGCGGACGATCCCCGCGACAACGACCTGAACGTCTCCGCCCGCGCGGTCGGTGGTGATGAGTGCCACCCGTTGGTTGTCCGTGGCCACCTTCATGGCGAGCACCGTGCGGTTGGCCAGCCAGGGGACCGGGATCGCGCGTGGTCTGGCTTTCTCCATCGGAGTCTGCGACGTGTCGATCACCCACACCCTGGCTGCGCCGCCGGACTCCCCGGCAACCCACAAACCGTTCACCGAGTCGTACGACGGTCTGGTCAGGTCACTGCCGAACTTGGCAAGCGTGAAGTGCCGATCCCACTGCCATCGCGCAAGATCAGCGCGATCACCGCCAATTCCCGCGATCTCCTGACCGTTCCATGACAGGGCCAGGGAGATCCATCCGGTGGGGATCTTGGGCAGTATGGAGCTGGCCGGCAGATTGGGAGGCTTGGGCGGCCGATCCTGGTCGAGAGGGCGATCCGAGGACACTCGAGTCAGGTCGGTGCCGGTGCGCAGGATGGCCGTCTCGACCGAAGCGGAGGTGGCGGACTGGTAACCCAGCGAGGTCAGGCTCGACACCCAGCCCGGGGTGTCGGGCAGGTCCAACCCGGTCCCCTTGACCTCGAGCGACACCTCGGACACCGCGGCGACCTGCGTCAGCGTCGTGAGGAACTGCGCCCACATCGCCCGGCGCAGGTCAGGGTCGGCCGACAGCGCGACCGCCGACAGGTCGACCACAGCCCTGCCAGACTGGACCGTCACGCTGTCCACAGAAAGCCTTGTCCCGGCAGGGACGCCTGTCCGCGCAGCGCCGGTCAGATATGGGGGGACCGGCGCCAGCTGCGCCCGTGCCAACGTGGTGGCCAGCCCCGCAGTGATCGGAAACCATCGCCGGTCCACCACCATCGTCTGGGATGCCTTGGAGACGTAGGCCACGGTGAACGAGCGATAGTTCCGGTCCAGATCCCGGGCACTCAGCCACAGGCCAAACCCCTCCGGTGGCTGCGAGATTCGCCAGCCCCCAGACAGTCTCTGCAGCCCGAAGGTGGCCTGCGCCAAGGTGCCGGCCGGCGTCTCCCGATAGCGACCGGTACTGTCCACCTCTGCCACGATCGCGGCTGTCACCCGGACAGTGCCCGGCGTCAGCAGCTCCACCCTGAGTGCGGAGTCGTCGCCGTAGACCTTGACACCTGAATCCGGCTGCCACTTGTCCTTGACGCTCCGAACGAAGAACGAACGGGCAACCGCGTGGTCATCGTCGAAGCCTGCACCGGCCCCGGCCCGAAGAAACCCGCGCACGATCTGTTCCGGAGTCGCGCCCGCCGCCGGACCGTCCGGCTGGACCCGAACCGGTTGCAGCAAAGGCTCCCCCACCAATGAACCCTGTTGAACGGCCGTGCTGCTGGGCAGCCCGCCACAGGCGCTCAACCCGGCAACCGCCGTCATCGCTACGACAGCCATGGCGACACGGGCCGCAAGCGGAGGCGGGCGCCTCATGACTCCCCGGTCCCTGCGGCGACAACCGGGATGGATGCCGGATCGGAGGCCAGGCTGCGTGCGCTTCGCTCCTCCCGCGGCCTCAGCGGCAAGGGGGAGGTCTCGATCGGAACCCCGGTGTGCCGGGGAAGGGTCAGCCTGAAGCAGGACCCGACGCCCGGCTCACCCCAGGCGTGCAACCAACCCCCGTGCAGCCGGGCGTCCTCGCGTGAGATCGCCAGTCCGAGCCCGGTCCCGCCGGTGGTGCGCGCTCGGGCAGGATCTGAGCGCCAGAAACGGTTGAAGACCAGGGCAGCCTCCCCCGGGCGCAGGCCCACCCCCGAGTCGCGGACCAACACGGCAACCGCCTTCTCGTTGACGCCCTGCTCAACTATCACCGGGCGCCCCTCGCCGTACTCGATGGCGTTGGCCACCAGGTTCCGTAGGATCCGCTCGACCCGGCGCGGGTCGATCTCGGCAACACAGGGACCCGGGCACGGGATGACCTCCACGCGACTGCCACGGCGCGCGGCCAGCCCGGCCGTCGCCTCGATGGTGCGCCCGATCGTGTGGCGCAGATCCGTTGCCTCCACGTCGAGCGCCGCCGCCCCCGCGTCGAAACGGCTGATCTCCAACAAGTCCGCCAACAAGGACTCAAAACGATCGATCTCGTTGTGCAGCAGCTCAGCAGAGCGGGCAACCGACGGATCGAAGTCGTGACGGGACTCATGGATCAGGTCGCCCGCCATACGAATCGTCGTCAAGGGGGTGCGCAGCTCATGCGACACGTCGGAGACGAACCGTTGCTGCACCCGTGAGAGATCCTCGAGCTGACGGATCTGTTTCTGCAGGCTGTCAGCCATGGCGTTGAAGGCCTTGCCCAGCCTGGCGATGTCGTCCTCACCGTGGGCACGCATGCGCTCATGCAGCCGCCCTGAGGACAGCCGCTCCGCGACAAGGGCAGCCCGCCGCACCGGATCCACGACGATGCGGGTCACCACGTAGGCGACACCACCCAACAGCAGAACCAGGACGAAGCCGCCCAGGCTGAAGGTTCTCCCGACGACCCGCAACGTCTGCTGTTCGCGTTCGAGGGGAAAAACGAAATACAGCTCGTACTGACCTGCCGCCGGCAGGGTCACCCGCGAGCCGACAATTGCCGCGGGCACCAGCGTGCCGTCGGTCGACCTGATCGAGATGATCTGAACCTGCTGGTGGCTCGGGTCGGCGGCGATCGCGGTGCGCAGTCTGGCCGGCACGCTGGCCAGCCCCACCTCGCTGGAAAGCACCGTCGGGACGCTCGCGGGCCCGGTGTTGTTCGTGGCATGGGTCAGGATCACGTCGCGGGACTGGTCTGCCCCCGGGGATGACAGCTGGCCCACGACGTCAAAGGCGAGCTGAGACAGGCTGGACGCATCCATCCGTCCCGCGGAGTCGAACTTGATCTGTGCGGCGCGCGTCTGCGAGGTGGCCTCTGCACGAGCGGTGAGGATGCGGTCGTTGACCAGGCCATCCGCAATCCGCTGATACAGGTAGGTACCCAGCATCAGGACGACGATGAGGCCCAGAAGCATCGTCGACACGATGACCCGCAGCTGCAGGGAGGACCGCCACAGGTGCAGAAGCCAACGGGCCACCCTCTGCAGGGCGGAACGGGCAGCCCGCGAGAACCTCTCCCACGGTGGCGCAAGTCGCTCACCCTCGAGAGGTGGCTGCGACCCGGTCGCCGTGACCGAAGTGACCGGGCGACTCCGCGTAGACATGGCCTAGGGGGGACCCGCCCGGTAGCCGACGCCCCGCACAGTCACGACGATCTCGGGGTGCTCAGGGTCGTGCTCGATCTTCGAGCGCAGGCGCTGGACGTGGACATTGACCAGCCGGGTGTCCCCTGCGTGCCGATAGCCCCACACCTGCTCGAGCAGCACCTCACGGGTGAACACCTGCCGTGGTTTGCGGGCCAGGGCAACGAGGAGGTCGAACTCCAGCGGCGTCAGCGACAGTGGCTTGTCCTCGCGCTTGACCGTGTGGCCCGCCACGTCGATGTTCAGGTCGCCGATCTGGAGCTGCTCAGGCTCCGGTTCGTCACCTCGACGCAGCCGGGCACGCACGCGGGCAATGAGCTCCTGAGCCTTGAACGGCTTCAGGACGTAGTCGTCTGCGCCGGACTCGAGCCCGACCACGACGTCGATGGTGTCGGTACGGGCCGTCAGCATGACGATCGGGATACCGGACTCGGCCCGGATCCGGCGGCACACCTCGATGCCGTCGATCCCTGGCAGCATCAGGTCCAGCAGCACGATGTCCGGGCGACTCTCACGAAACAGCGCCATCGCAGCGGATCCGTTGGCGCAGTGCACGACGTCCAGACCCTCATTGCGCAGGACGATGCCCAGCATCTCCGACAACGCGAGATCGTCATCGACGACGAGTACGCGACCTTTCACACCAAGGTCCTCTCAGGTTTGTACCGGTCCGCGCGCATGCGGACCTGAGAGCATCGTCTCATGCACGACGCACGCCCCGTGGGCATACGCCGCCCACGTGCCTCACCCACGAGACAGGCTGAGTCGCTCACGAAGAACTATCCGTCGAGGTCGCGTGTGCCCGAGAACTACTCGACGAAGATCCGGTCGTCGATCAGCTCCTCCTGAACCCGTCCACCGTCGGTGTCGAACCTGCTGTGCTCAAAGCGCTTTCGGAACTCGAGGTCGACGCTGTCTGCGCCGCTGCGGTTTTTCTCGATGCTCATGACCACCCAGTGGTGGAACTGCTCGGCGTTTCCCGTGTTGTACATCAAGTGATGCCGGGCAACCACGTCGAACTTGTTATTGAGGATGAGCACGACATCAGCCTCGTGAGCAAGGGCCGATGATCCGCGAAGGTCCTGGACTCTCGTCCTCGTGGCGGCAGCCAGGCCGCCCTTGTCGACTGCGACGAGGGCGAGAACGGGGACCATCAGCTCCAGTGCCATGTCCTTGAGCCCCTCAACGACCTCAGTGATCCGGTCCTCCTCCGACAGTCGGGCGGTCCGGCGACGGTCCGTCACCGGAGCGGCGGCATGGACCTTCTGCAGATAGTCGACGACCAGGAACGGCGTCTCGCCCGTGTCCTCCAGGATCGACTCGACCACCCCTGTCATGATCTCCACGCTCGTTTCGGCACCGCTGGAACGATGCAGGTGGAGCCGCTCGGAGTAGCTCTCCAGCGCCTGAACCGCTTCGGCCCCGCCCTCGGTGCCCGCGAGTCGCCCAGCCATCATCCGATCCGAGCTCCGTCGGGTATTGAACGCCTGGCGGACCGCCGGCAGCTGAACCGCGAACGAACCGGCGATCTCCGCGGCCTCCATGATGATCAGACGTTCCAGCAGAGAGTGGTTGTCGTGCTCGAAGGTGAAGTAGACCACGCTGTGGCCGGACGCGACGAGGTTGCGCGCTACCTGCAGTGCGAAGGTGGTCTTGCCCAGACCCGGCCGTGCACCCACAAGTACCAGCTCACCCGAACGGAACCCGCCGTCCAGGACTTTGTCCAAGGAGCCGAAGCCGGACGGCCAGACTTTGGCCCCGGCTTCCCCATCCATGTTCAGCCGCGCGTTGGTCTCATCCAGAACGGTGTTCAGCGTCTTGAGCCGATCTGTCCTCATACTGGCATTGCAGCACGCGACAGGCCTTCATGTCGGCTTTCGAACCAGATCTGACCGCTCCCGTCCAGGGATCGTCCGTTCGGCCGATGGCGCAGAGGACGCCCGTATGAGAGCGGTATGCCGTCCGCTCAGGTGAGCGGACGGCATACCGCTCTGATGCTGACGCGTCTGACGACGCGGGTGGGTCAGTAGCGGTACTGGTCTGCCTTGTAGGGACCTGAGACGTCGACACCGAGGTACTCGGCCTGGGTCTTGGTCAGCTCGGTGAGCCGCACACCCAGCGCGTCCAGGTGCAGGCGCGCGACCTTCTCATCGAGGTGCTTGGGCAGCACGTAGACCTCGTTCTTGTAGTCGCCCGGCTTGGTCCACAGCTCCATTTGGGCCATGGTCTGGTTCGTGAACGAGTTCGACATGACGAAGCTCGGGTGCCCGGTCGCGTTTCCGAGGTTGAGCAGACGACCCTCTGACAGCACGATGACCGAACGCGCCTCGCCTGCATCATCAGCGGGGAAGGTCCACTCATGCACCTGCGGCTTGATCTCGGTCTTGGTGATTCCCGGGATCTTGGCCAGGCCGGCGATGTCGATCTCGTTGTCGAAGTGACCGATGTTGCCGACGATCGCCTTGTCCTTCATCCGGCGGATCTGGTCAGCGGTCAGGACGTTGAAGCAACCGGTCCCGGTGACGAAGATGTCCGCCGTGCTGACGACGTCCTCCATCGTGGCGACCTGGTAGCCGTCCATGGCGGCCTGCAGCGCGCAGATCGGGTCGATCTCGGTGACGATGACGCGAGCGCCCTGGCCGCGCAGGGACTCGGCGCAGCCCTTGCCCACGTCGCCATAGCCGGCCACCACGGCCACCTTGCCGCCGATCAGCACGTCGGTGGCCCGGTTGAGCCCGTCGATCAGCGAGTGGCGGACACCGTACTTGTTGTCGAACTTGGACTTGGTGACCGAGTCGTTGACGTTGATAGCAGGGAAGAGAAGCCGGCCCGCCTTCTGCATCTCGTAGAGACGGTGCACGCCGGTGGTGGTCTCCTCGGTGACGCCCTTGATGCCGGCGGCGATGGTGGTCCACTTCTTGGGGTCCGTCGCCATGGTGTTGCGGACCGTCTCGAGGACGACCTGCCAGTCTTCGGGGTCGTCTTCCTGCGCCGTGGGGACGACACCGGCGGCTTCCCAGTCGACGCCGTTGTGGATCAGGAGGGTGGCGTCCCCGCCGTCGTCAAGGATCATGTTGGGGCCGGTTGACCCGGCGAAGTCGGCCGGCCAGGTCAGGATCTGCTCGGTGCACCACCAGTACTCCGGCAGTGTCTCGTTCTTCCAGGCGAACACGGGGACACCCTGCGGGTCGTCCGGGGTGCCGTGTGGGCCCACCACAGCGGCGGCCGCCGCTTCGTCCTGGGTCGAGTAGATGTTGCAGGAGGCCCAGCGAACCTCGGCGCCGAGTGCGGTGAGGGTCTCGATGAGAACGGCGGTCTGCACGGTCATGTGCAGCGAACCGGCGATCCTGGCGCCGGAAAGCGGGCGCGAACCCGAGAATTCCTTGCGCAGAGCCATCAGGCCGGGCATCTCGTGCTCGGCCAGACGCAGCTGGTGACGGCCGGCCTCGGCGAGGCCCAGGTCGCGAACCTTGTAGTCGAAAGGCATAGGAAAGTACTCCCTGTTCATTGACTGTGAGTCATTGGTTGGCTGACCCGGCGTAGCCCATCTGGGCACATCGTGGGTCATCACCCACGCCGGCAGTGCCCCTAGTCTAGAGCGAAAGACCCGGAGGTAGCGATGAATACTCTTCCCCCTGCACATTCGGCGCCGGACAGTCACCCGGCATACCGGGTCTGTCCCCTGTGCGAGGCCACCTGTGGCCTTGAGCTCACCATCTCCGGCGGCGCCATCAGCGGCGTGCGAGGCGACCGCGACGATGTGTTCAGCAAAGGGTTCATCTGCCCGAAGGGAGCAGCGTTCGACCGCCTCGACAACGACCCCGACCGGTTGCGCCGACCGATGGTCCGCGGGGGCGAGCGGTGGCGCGAGGTGGGCTGGGACGAGGCGTTCGCCGTGGTCACGTCCGGGCTCCGCGGAGTGGTCGCCGCCCATGGACGGCAGGCGATCGGGATCTATCTGGGGAACCCGAACGTGCACACCCTCGCCGGGGGGCTGTATGCCGCGGGGCTGGCCCGCGCGCTGGGCTCGCCGAACGTCTTCTCCGCCTCGACCGTGGACCAGATGCCCAAGCACGTGTCCTGCGGGCTGATGTTCGGCGACCCGCTGGCCATCCCGGTGCCGGACCTGGACCGTACCGGCTTCCTGCTGATGCTGGGCGCAAACCCCTTGGAGTCAAACGGTTCCCTGGCGACGGCGCCGGACTGGCCCGGGCGGCTCAAGGCACTGAAGGCGCGAGGCGGCCGCCTCGTGGTGGTAGACCCGCGTAACACCCGGACGGCGGCGATGGCCGACACTCATCTGGCGATCCGGCCGGGTACCGACTCGTATCTGCTGGCCGCCATCGCCCTGGAGATCGTGAGCTCGAGCCTGATGGACCTGGGGGATCTCGCCGATCGGGTATCCGGGCTGGACGAGCTGGCCGGCATCCTCGCGGACTTCACCCCCGACGTCGCCGCGCAGGTCTGTGGCATCCCTGCCTCGGCGATCACGGGTCTCGCACGGGACCTGGCGGCCGCGCCAACGGCCGCGGTGTACGGGCGGATCGGCACCTCGGCCACGGAGTTCGGCACCATCGCGTCCTGGCTCGTCGACGTCCTCAACGTGCTGACCGGCAACCTCGACCGGGCCGGCGGCGCGATGTTCCCGCTGGCGCCACATAAGCGTCCAGGGACCGGCAGCGGACGCGGGTTCCGGCTCGGCCGATGGTCCAGCCGCGTGCGGGGGTTCCCGGAGGTCAAGGGCGAACTGCCGGCTGCGGTCATGGCCGAGGAGATGTCAACGCCCGGTGAGGGGCAGATTCGCGCCATGATCACCGTCGCCGGCAACCCTGTGCTGTCCACGCCCGACGGCGCAGCACTGGACGCAGCCCTGGCCGACCTCGAGTTCATGGTCGCGGTCGACCCGTATCTCAACGAGACGACCCGGCGCGCTCAGGTGATCCTGCCACCGCCACCGCCGAGCCGTTCGGCACACTACGACATCGCGTTCTCCGGCCTGGCGATCCACAACACGGCCAGGTTCAACCCCCCAAGCCTGCCGTTGGAGGAGGGCGACTGTGATGAGCCGACGATCCTCGCGCGGCTGACGCTGATCGCCCTGGGTGAGCCGGACTCTCCGGCCCGGCTGGTCGACGACCAGATGATCGCCGATACCCTTGGAAGGGCGGTGCAAGACCCGAAATCGCCGGTGCATCAACGTGACCCAGCCGAGCTGCGCGGACTACTGACTGGCTCGAGCACGACCGAGCAGCGGCTGGACATGCTGTTGCGGCTCGGCGCCTACGGCGACGGATTCGGGACTCGTCCCGACGCCTTGTGCTTACAGGCCCTGATCGAGGCGCCGCACGGTATCGACCTCGGGCCTTTGCAACCGCGGATCCCGGAGATCCTCAGAACGCCGTCGGGTCGAGTCGAGCTGGCGCCAGCAGAGATTCGCCAAGACCTCGCGCGACTCCGGGCCGGCATCGACGCCCGCCGCGGAGGCCTGGTGCTGATCGGCCGGCGCCACCTGCGGTCGAACAACAGCTGGATGCACAACCTGACCGTCCTCAACTCCGGCAGCAACACCTGCACCCTGCAGGTTCATCCAGACACCGCGGCCGAGATCGGTCTGACCGATGGCGCCGCCGCCCGCGTCGCCAGCCGTGCCGGGGAGGTGACCGTCCCGGTCGAGGTGACGGACGGAATACAGCCGGGGGTTGTCTCCCTGCCCCACGGCTGGGGTCACTCGCTGGCGGGCACGCGAGGCTCGGTGGCGGCTGCCAGACCCGGCGTCAACACCAACCTGCTGACCGACCCGATGGGGTTGGACCCGCTCTCGGGCACCTCTGTCCTGAACGGCATACCGGTGCTGGTGGGATCCGCACGGGCATAGCCTGAATCAGTCGATCGCGTGCTGCCAGGAGACCGGGTCCGAGGCGCCGCGGTCGATGTCGGGTTCGAGGTAGATCACCAGCTGAAGCCCGGGCACGGACTCGCGAGCTCTCTGCTCGGCCGCATCGATGGCCGCCGCGACCTGGTAGGCAAAGTCCGCCCGACCGACCGCCAGCTTGGCACAGACCAGCAGCTCCTCCGGCCCGAGGTGCAGCGTTCGCAGGTGGATGACGCGCTCAACAGGTGACTCAGGGCCGCCCTCGAGTGCGGCCTTGATGGCTCGCTGCTGGTCAACGGTGGCTGCCTCCCCCACCAGCAGGGACTTCATCTCGATGGAGAGAACGATGGCGACACATACCAGGAGGGTGCCGATCAGGGCGGTGCCGACAGCGTCCCAGAGCCCGTTGCCGGTGGCCAGGGTCAAGCCGACGCCGAACAGCGCGAAGACCAGGCCGATCAGTGCGGCAAAGTCCTCGAGCAGGATGACGGGCAGCTCGGGCGCCTTCGCTGTGCGGATGAAGGCCGTCCACGAGTGGTTGCCACGGACCTGGTTGCTCTCGGTGAGAGCCGTGTGGAACGAGGAACCCTCCAGCGCCATCGCGACGATCAGGACGACGATCGGCACCCACCACCACCTGCCGGTGATCGGCTCCGGGTGGCCGAACTTGTGCCATGCCTCGTAGAGAGCAAAGAGCCCGCCGACGCTGAACAGCACGATCGAGACGACGAACGCGTAGACATATCGCTCTCGGCCGAAGCCGAAGGGGTGCGCCGGGGTGGCCGCGCGCCGGCTCTTCTTTCCCCCGATCAGCAACAGGGCCTGGTTGCCGGAGTCCGCCACGGAGTGCACCGACTCGGCCAGCATCGAGCTCGACCCGGTCAGCAGGAAGGCCACGAACTTGGTGATCGCGATCCCGATGTTGGCAGCCAGAGCCGCCACGATCGCCCTGGTCCCACCCTCGACCGACATGCGCGCCAGCCTAGTGCGGGCTCAGATCCAGGCCGAGCAGCGCGTTCTCCACGACCTCGCCCAGAGCTGGGTGAATCCAGTACTGACCTCGCGCCACCTCGACCGCGGTCTGCCCGAACGACATCCCCTGGATGAGTGGCTGGATCAGGTTGGACGCTTGTGGGCCCATGAGGTGCGCGCCGAGCAGCTCGCCGGTGGCCGGGTCCGCGATCACCTTGCAGACACCTGTGGTGTCCTCCATCGCCCAGCCGTATGCCGTGTCGCCATACGCCTGGGACTTCGTGACATAGCGGCGGCCGCTGGCCTTGAGCTGCTCCTCGGTGAGCCCGACGGTGGCGATCTGCGGGGAGGTGAAGACCGCCGAGGGGACATAGCGGTGATCGAAGCTTCGCAGGTCGCCGGAGTGGGCCAGGTTGTGGGCGACGACCCGGGCCTCGTGGTTGGCAACGTGTTTGAGCTGGTGCGCACTGGACACGTCCCCCAGGGCCCAGACACCTTCAACATTGGTACGCCCGTGTGCGTCGACGGTGACACCGCCGTCCTGGTGGGTGACGATGCCTGCGACGTCGAGACCGAGATTCGCGGTGTTGGGCACACGCCCGGTGGCCACCAGCAGGACGTCACCGGTCACCATGCTGCCGTCTGCGAAGTCGAGCCGGACCTCACTCTCGTTTCCGCTCACGCCGGTCAGCGTGGTGTTCAGGCGGAGGTCCCACTGCTGGCGAGCGATCGCGGTGAATCGTTGCGAGATCTCGGTGTCCAGCTGGCGAAGCATGGCGCCGCTGCGGGCGACGACCGTGACCTTGCTGCCAAAAGCCGAGAAGACATGGGCGAACTCGGCTGCGATGAAACCGGATCCGAGAATAATCAGCCGCTTCGGGAGCTCGTCCAGGCGCATCACGGTTTCCGACGTGTGGAACGGCACCCCCGACCGCCTGACCGCGAGTGGAACTGTCGGGTGAGCGCCAGTGGCGATGACAATCTGTTCGGCGGTGATCTCGACGCCGGGGGCCTCGTGGCCCACATCGATCCTCAGACGCTTGGGACCGACAAAGGTGGCATGTCCCAGGAACGCCGTCGTGTTCGGGCCGTTGGTTCGATAGTCCTGGCCACCTGCTGAGATCGGGTCGATCCGGCCGAAGACGCGGTCGCGGATGTCCGGCCAGCGAACGCCGTCCAGCGTGGCGTCGATGCCGTACCTGGCCGCGTGGGTGATGGTGTTGGCGACGTCGGCGGCGTAGACGTACATCTTTGTGGGGATGCAGCCGACGTTCAGGCAGGTGCCCCCGAACCGGCCGGACTCAATGATGGCGACACGCTTGCCATCGAGGTCCGGGGTGACCAGAGCGTTACCCGAGCCGGTGCCGATGATTGCCAGATCGAAGTGAGTCACCCCCGAAGGCTAACCGCCCCGGACACAGGTCTGACGTGCTCACCCCCTCTTGCCGGTCAGCGCCGCGTGCGATCCCGAAGATCAGCGACGTGAGGGGACACTGCAGGGTCAAGGCCCAGGCCGATCGCGAGGTAGGTGGCCGCAAAATCCGTCTGGGCGATCTGACCAGCCAGCCGCACCAAAGGGTGGCCGGGCTCCGCCACGACCGTCGAGACTCGAACGCCGGCGTCGTATGCCGTCTGTAGCACTGCGTCAGTCAGTGCCTCGGCCTCGCCCTGTTCCTGGGTCAGCGTCGCGGGCGGGGCATCACGCAGCAGCAGCAGGCCAAGGCGCGGCTGGGCCGGACCATCCAGGAACGGATCCGCAAAGATGTCAGGCGCCGACTGCCGGACGCCGACCTGATGACCGCCTCCGGCGGTGAACGGTCCGTCGAAGCAGGCCACGATCTGGGACGCCGCATCAGGAAGCTCACCCGAGGTGGCCGGCATGCGGGCAGTACGTGCCAGCATCGAGGCTGCCCGCCCGGCTGCAACGCCGTTGAGCGGACCGTCGGCCAGGACGACAGGAACCGTCTCGGCCAGTGCCATCGCCAGGATCTTGGCCGGATTGACGAACGACTCCGAGGTCGGACGACATGCCTCGGCGTGAAGGTCGAGCCGGTCAGCAGTGTCGGACATGACCGACACGCCCGCCTCGATCAGGCCCAGCTCGCCCGCGGCAAGGATCACTGGTGTCAGCAGCGACCACAAGGCGGTCCGCGACGACGTCCGCCCACGCCCCACGTCGATGTGCACACCCCGGGCTCGCGCACAGACATCTGCCAGCGGGGAGTCTGCAGCACCCACGGTCAGGATCGAGGCCCCACGGCGTGCGGCCTCGGCAGCCACCGCGAGCGGTCCGGGTGCCCGTCCCGAAAGGGACACGGCGACCACAAGATCCAGTGGCCCGACCCAGCCCGGAAGGGGCAGGTTACGTCGGACGGTGACCGGCACCGGAGACCCCGGCTCGGCCAGCAGCTCCAGCACGTTAGCCACGACTGCCGAGCCGCCCAGCGACGCCACCAGCACCGAACGCGGACGCTCACCGCCGGCCACGCGCTCGATCCCTGCCTCAAGCGACAGGGTTATGGCCTGGCGGACCTGCGCTCCAGCCGTCGCAAACGCCACGAGAGTTCCCCGGGAGTCGCGCTCGGCGATGTAGTCAGGATCGTTCAGGACCTCTTCCTCAAGCATGGGTGCCATGGTCTGACCACCGAGTCAGTTCGCCAGGAAACGGGATTCGTCGACCAGGAGCACCGGGATGCCATCGTCGATGCGATACGCCCGGCGGCACGCCGTATTGGTGCAGTGCAGTTCCGGGCCACCCGGGCCCGAGCCGTCGGACAGGATGGACCTGCACTGCGGACAGCGCAGGATCTCTCGAAGCCACGGCTCGATCCGCGGAGCAGGGGCATCGATAGGGGCCGCCGCAGGAGCGGGCTGGGTCTCTTCTGTCATCTTCTCTCCTTGCACGATCGAAAGAACCTCATCGCGCACTCGTTGCATGGTCGGCACATCCGCGGCCTCGACATTGAGCCGCAACAACGGTTCGGTGTTGCTGGCCCGCAGGTTGAACCACCACATCGGGTCCCCCTTGCACGTCACGGTCATACCGTCCAGCTCGTCAAACTCCACATTCTGGCCCGCTTCCTGACCCCACGCCTGAGCCCACGCCCGTGCCTCGGCGGTGGCGGCCCGGGCATCGGCCACAGTCGAGTTGATCTCGCCGGAGGCGACATACCGGCTGAACTCCGCAACCAGTTCGGAGAGGGGACGCGACTGCTCGCCCAGCGCAGCCAGTACATGCATCGCGGCAAGCATCCCGGTGTCGGCGAACCAGAAGTCGCGGAAGTAGTAGTGGGCCGAGTGCTCACCGCCGAAGACCGCCTGAACCCGCGCCATCTCGCCCTTGATGAACGAGTGCCCGACCCGGGTCCGGACGGCGGTCGCGCCCGCTTCAACGATGAGCTCGGGCACCGCAGCTGACGAGATCACGTTGTAGACGATGGTCGCTTCCCGACCCGCAGCGCGCTCCTTGGCGACCTCGCGGGTCCCCACCAGCGCGGTGATCGCGGACGGGCTGACCGGTTCACCCCGCTCGTCCACCACGAAACAGCGATCGGCGTCACCGTCGAAGGCAAGCCCGAGGTCGGCGCCGTGTGCAATGACCGCCGCCTGAAGATCACGCAGATTCTCGGGGTTGAGCGGGTTGGCCTCGTGGTTGGGGAACGTTCCGTCCAGCTCGAAATACAGAGGTATGACAGTCAGGGGCAACGCGGGCAACCCGGCTTGCGTGCCCAGTACGGCAGGCACGGTGTGACCGCCCATGCCGTTGCCCGCATCCACGACCACGGTCAATGAGCGGAGCTCGCGCAGGTCGACCAGGCCACGCAAGAACTGCGCGTAATCGGCAAGGACGTCTCGTTCGGTGATGTGGCCACGAGGTGCATCAACTCCACCTGCGCCGGCCGCACCCGCACCCGCGCCTGGTGCCGTATCGGAGTCGAGCAGCGACTGAGCCAGATCGCGGATCTGGCTCAGTCCGGTGTCCTGACCAACGGGACGCGCAGCTGAACGGCAGAGTTTGATGCCGTTGTACCGCGCCGGGTTGTGGCTGGCGGTGAACATCGCGCCGGGAACGTCGAGCGCGCCGCTTGCGTAGTACAGGCCGTCGGTCGAGCACAGCCCGATGAGTGTGACGTCCAGCCCGTGGGCGGCAACCCCGGCTGCGAAGGACCGGGACAGACCCGGCGACGACTCGCGCATGTCGTGTCCGACGACGATCGAGCTCGCGCCGTCGGGCCGGGCGACGACCTGCGCGAACGCCGAGCCGATTGCGAAGGCGACGGCGTCGTTCAGCTGCTGCGGTACCAGACCGCGCACGTCGTAGGCCTTGATGAATTCAGACAGTCTGGGAGCGCTCACGCGCTAGAGCCTATCGATCCCGCAGGATGCGCAGGTGGCCGCGGCGGGCAGTCTCGACGGTGCCGTTCATCTCAGCCTCCGATCGCCCTCCCACAGCGGCGACGGAGCTGGGAATCTGCCGGGGTCGGCCAGCCTCGCGCACCGCGTCGGCCAGCGCGAGCAGGTCGTCCGGGGTGGGGCCAGGGTCCACGTACTCCGTCAGGAGCCGAATGACGTCCCAGCCTCTCGGCGCGGTCAGACCCTTGGCATGCACCACGCAGAGGTCGTAGGTGTGCGGCTCCGCGTAGGTGGCCAGCGGTCCCAGTACGGCCGTCTGTTCGGAGTAGACGTAGGTCAACGTCGCCATGGCACCGCCAGAGCAGGCGGTTCGGGAGCATTGGCGCGACAGACTCACGAAAGGACCCTATTCCCCAACACCGGCATCCGGCACACACCACGCCGTAGACTGCGGCCATGAGCTCTGCGAGCGCTCCTTTTCGCCCTCGCCGCGATCGCCGCGGCCGGGGCCAGCGGGGTCCAATGGCTTGGCCACCCGTGCCGGCGATGGCTACCCGAGCGCAGGCGTTCGACGAGCTCGTCCTTGACGCCGCGAGCCGGATGGAGCACCACGCCGGCACGACGCTGGGCGATCTGGAGTTCGCGGTCGAGGACGTACCACCCAGTGACCCGGCTCCATGGGAGTCCTCCGAAGTGCCCCTCGGCCGGTTGTTTGCTGCCCAGGGCAAGATGCCGGCTCGCATCGTGGTCTACCGCAGGCCGGTCGAGACCCGGACCAACGATGCCCGCGAGCTCGCGGCCCTGATCAACGACGTTGTCGTCGAGCAGGTGGCCTCCCTGCTGGGTGTCGACCCCCGCGAGCTCGACGCGGGATACGACCCCGACGACAGCTAGGGCTGTGCCGGAGCCTGGTCCGACCAGTCGCGCAGCTGGCGCAGTGGCAAAGGGGTGGCAGTCAGCGAGAGGTCCACCAGTGGGGTCAGACTCAACAGCACCCCCTCGGCGTCGGTGACCGACGTGAGGACGGCGGCGCGGACAATCCCGCTCAGAGGGGTTACCCACACCGACGTGGCTCCGTCCAACGGCACCGTGGACACTGAGTCTGCCCCAATGGCAACGTTCTCGGTGCTGACCTGGCCACCAGGCCTGACGGTGGTCACCCGGACAGAGGCGGGATCCTTCGTCGCCGCAAGGTCCAGCCGCTGCGTGAGCCCCTCGGCCCCAGAGGCGGGCAAGGCCATGCCGGCCAACGTCCTGACCGGCAGGGAGGCAGTGGACCAGGCCAGGTCCGAGGCCGCCCCAGCGGCCCGACGCCGCTCAACCATCACCGCGGCAACCACGGGGACGTCGCCGCGGACCTGTACGGCATAGGCGCCGGTCGGCAGTGAGCTGAGATCGATGTCCTTGGTGCTGCCACCGGCCACGCGCGTGACGCCGCCGGCGGGCAACGGCTTTGGCCCGCTGGCAGTCAGCACCGACCACTGGATCACCGCCTCGCTGTCGCCGGGCACACCCACCCGCAAGATTGCCCGGCCATCGATCGGGACACCTGCGATGACCTGCTCGCGAGCCGGCGGCGCTTGCGGCACGACGTCGTCGCCACCGCGTGAGACCAGACCATCGAGCCAGGTGTCGCTCAGGACGGCGGCGACTTTGCCACCCCGAGCGGTGACGTGAACGACCGGCGATGGTTCGGACTCTGCGATGGCATCGAGCAGGATCACCGTTCGCCCGTACCCTGCGACGACCAGGCCCTGGCCGTTGGGCGACTCGATCCGACCTTTGGCACCGAAGACACTGACATCGACGGTTACCGGGTTCGGCCCGGGGTTGGCAAGGACCAGGTGTTCCAGACGGCCCGGCGCGGCGCCTCCGGCGATGAGCCACGACGATCCGGCCCCCGGTATACAGGCCGATGTGACCAAGCCCCGACTGGTGCCCTTTGTCGTCAAGGACCATTGTGTGGCAACGGTTCCCGGGGCCATCGCCCCGGCCCCGGCGACCAGCGCGGACCGGGGTGTGGAGACCTGACCCGAGACGACTTGACCCCGGACGGTGACCGGCGCGGGCCAGGTTCCACCGGACGGAAGCCCACTGAGGGTGAGCGAGCCGTCGCCCGCCCCGGTGACAAAACCCGAGGGCAACGACGCCACCGGGGCGCTCGCGGCCGCCACCGAAACGGTCTGTGCCGGCGAGCCCGGCAGGCCCTCGACACCGAGCGCCTCGGGGCCCGGGCAGATCGACCGCGTCCGGGTGAGCGGGTCAGCGTGGTTCGTTATCCGCGCGGCAGGGCTCGTCGGTTGGGCCACGTTGATCGGTGTCGGCAGGTGGGTGGCCCCGAAGAGCAGCCCGGCGTACACGGCCACAAGTGCAAGAGCCCGCACCGGGGCCAGCGATCGCAGCGGGCCGCTCATGGAGCTCTCCGCGAGCGGGCCGAGCCGAGCGGGGCCGCCAGGAAGAGCACGGCCAACAGGAGAGCGAGCTGCCCCCAATCCCACCGCGGGTGGGTCGGCAGCACGGTGATGATCAGCTGACCAGCGTCGGGGGGCACAAGGTATGTCGGCTGTTCAGCCCCCGCGATAGCCGCGAGCCGCCGTCCCGCAAAAGTCACGCGTGCGTGCTCTGCCCACCCGTTCGGCTCCGCCACAACAAGTCGGCGCCCCTCTGCGAGTGCTCCCGGCGTGACTGGACCGACATGAACGTTGGTTCGACCATGGTCACCGGTGACGGCGATCGACTCCCAGGTGGCGCCCTTGGCGTCGACAAGGCGCAGCCGTGATGAGCCCGCCGCGTTCTCGCGCGGCAGGACACGCCACAGAATCAGACCCTGGTTGTTGCTGAGTCTGGTCATCCCCGCAGTCGCGTCCAGCTGGTTGGCCAGTGGCTCCGTCGATGCGCCCTGAAACGCCACGAACCCGACCCCGAGATCAGCGAGCGCGTCCCGGGCCGCGTTGGCGGACGTCAGATCACCGGCCGCGAGCGTGCTCTTGACGGCCGCAGCCAACACCGGCTCCTGTTCGACTACCTCACTCGGGAGATCGCGGACAAGCGGGCCGGGTTCAGCGCCCACCAGGCGGTAGCCGATGGTGCCTCGGTCCCGGGTTATCTCAAGGAGCCGATTACCCAGGGGTCCGTGAGCCTGATCCGCAGCAACAGCGGGCGTGTTGGGCACCTGTCGGGTCAGCATGTCGCCGAGCCCAGCCGACGCCGCCATCGCCATGCTGGCCAGGACTCCCAGGACGGCTCCGGTGACCACGCCAGGAACCAGAATCTGACGCCAACCGAAAGGGAGCAGTGATAGCTGTCCCGCGGCGCTGGCGTAGCCCCGGAGCGCAGCCGCGATCAACCCGAGGGCGGCAAGGTCGAGCCCAGTGCCAGCCCACCCGGTGATGGCACCGCCCGCGCCAGCGAGATCCTGCGGAATCAGAGCGATGATGACGTGAGGTGAAGCCATACCGATGGCCAGGCCGCCCGCGGTGAGGACAGCAAGCACCGTCATCAGCCTTGACTCGACCTCGCGCCGCGACATGGCAATCACGCCCGCCAGCACAATGGGCGCCGACATTAGCGCGGGGTAGGAACCAGGGCCCCCGGGGTGCAGAAGCGCGAGCTGCCACGGCGCAGTGGTCGCACCCCGCCACACAGTCAGACCCGGCCCGGTCGCCAAGAGCAACGGGTCGTGGACCAGCTGCAGGATCCACGGACCCAGCAACCCGATGGGAACCAGCAGAAGCAGCGCGGCGTGCAGCCGGGTGCGTCCGTGGCCGAGAAGGAGCAGAACGACAGCCGAAAGAACACCGAGCGCGCCGAGCGCTGGATTGAAGGCGCCAGTGACAGCGAGCGCAACTGCGGCGCCGAAGGTGGCCGAGCTGGGAGCAGAGCGCCGCGCGGCGCAGACGAATCCGGCCGCGACAAGAGGCAGCAGAATGTGCGCGACGACGGCGCCGAGGCGTCCGCCTGCGACCGCTGTGGTCAGGGTCGCCAGTGACGCCCAGGCCAGCGCCGCCCACGCCCTGGGCCAGGGGGCGCGAGTCAGGACCCGAGCACCGAGGTACGCCGTCCACGCGGACAGCGGGATAGCAGCACACAGGAGCCATGCGATCGAGACTCCGACCGAGGACGTTGCGGCGCCGATCAGCGGCAGATGTTCGACAACCCAGGCTCCGGCGGACAGCACCGGCAGATATGGCGCGGGCTCCTGAGCATTGCCCAGTCCTGCACCGTGCCACCCGTCCAGCCATGCGTGCCATAGCTCTGAGGCATTGCTGGACGCGGGCAGGAGCTCACCACCGGCGACGCCGAAACCGCTGGGGACCAGAGCCCTGAACAGCGAGCGCCAGGTCACGGCCGCGACCAGCGCGGCGGCCATGACCGCCAGAAGACCAGGGTGGCGCAGGATGCGCCGGTCCGCGCCGCGGGCCGGCTGCTCCAGCGACTCGGCGTCCTCGGAGGCCGGCCCGCTCTCCAGAGACCGCGCGCTGCTGAGAGCGTCATCGACCGGCCGCGCGGGCCCACCGCCGATCCCCTCGTGGATCGTGTCGAGGGTGTGGGCGAAACCGGCCCTGGGCGAGGCGAAGAGCCCCCGTAGATCGCGGCGTCGGACCCGGCGCAGGCCACGAGAGCGCCAGCGCGCTGAGATCGGACGCCACGGGGTCATCAACGACCCGAAATCGCAAAGCGCCGCCCTGGCCCCCCGTGGTCGCTTGGCCACAAGCAGGGCGGCGGCCGAGCCGATACTGGCCATGGCGATCCAGATCGCCAGGAAGGGCGCGGCATACGGGGAGCATCTGGCGAGTGCAACCTGACGGACGTGTCTGCGGTCACGGCATCGAGCGGCGTCTACCGAAAGGTCCGGGAAACGTTGACCGTTGATCGATGCCGCCGCCTCACGCATGCGGGCCTTGGGTGCAACGATGACCCGGTGACCGGCGAGCTGCGCCCGCCAACAGAGGTCAAGGTCATCACAGGACTGCCCGAACGCCGAGTCGAAGCCGCCCAGGGTCTCGAAGACATCGCGACGGATGAGCATTCCCGAGGTATTGACACCCAGTACGTCGCTGCGGTGATCGTGTTGACCTTGATCGGGCTCGCCCGACGCGGGACCTCCCACGCGACGGCCGGAGCGGGTGATCACCGAGCCAACCTCGAGCAGCCGGGACGGGTCTTGCCAGCTGACGAGTTTGGGGCCGACTACGCCCACCGACGATGATTGCCGGGCCGCGTCCAGCAGATGGGCCAATGCCTGGGGGGCGGCAGAACTGTCGTCGTGCAGCAGCCACAGCCACCCAGCACCCATGTCAGCCGTGGCAGCCTGGGAGGGCGCTGATTCAGGGCTCATCTGCTCGACCGCGCGACCCACGGCTTCACCAAAGGTGCTTTCATGAGGCGCGGAGATCGCCGCGACATCGCCGACGACCTGGCGGATCCTGGCGTGCCTCTCGGCGATGAGGAGGCTGTCATCGGTAGAGCCGGTGTCCACGATGACCAGCCGGTCCAGGGGGCGTGTCTGGAGCGAGAGTGCGTCCAGGCACTCCCTCAGCCACGCCCCGCCGTCGTGGACAACCAAGACTCCAGTCACGAAGACCGGTCGCGGCGCTGCACGCACCATGGCCTTCGCTCGAAGCGCTGAGAGTCCTTTGTTCAAGCTGTCCGGCGAAGGAGACGTCACCGGATCACGGACAGCCCAGGAGACCCACCGTTGCGATTGCCAGCGAAGCCACCGCAGGGACTAGACGACATCCTTCTTGAACTTGCGACGTTCTCGCTCGGAAAGCCCACCCCAGATGCCGAACCGCTCGTCGTGCTCGAGCGCATACTCCAGGCACTCGCTGCGCACTTCGCAGCCCACGCAGACTTTCTTGGCATCGCGCGTGGAGCCGCCCTTCTCAGGGAAGAACGCCTCGGGATCAGTCTGAGCGCACAAGGCGCGTTCCTGCCAGGACAGTGCATCCTCGGCGGTGTCGATCAGCTCGACGCTCATGATCAGTTGTAGTTCGTGCATGGCCCCTCCTCGACCCGAAATTTGAGCGAGCGTTGTCTTGGTACTGAATTGACGCTGTCTGAATTGACGTGTGCTGAGTTGACGCTGTACCACGTGACGTTGCTCTGACCTGCCCGGGGTACCGGTTGAATGACAACAATGAAATTACACGCGTGTCGTCAAGGGAAGTCAAGCCAATCTCTGATAGTTCAGCGAAGTGCCAGATTGCCCTCAACGGTCGCAAGACGCCCACAAGTCCCCCTCCCACCTCAACGGCCCCCTTTTGAGCCGGTCCGGATCCGGCGCCCCAACCCCTGCCTGACAGACTGCGACCATGCGCATCACCACTCTTGCCGGTGGAGTGGGCGGAGCACGCTTTCTGCGTGGCCTGCTTGCCCACTTCGACCGCACCCCCAACCTGTCCGACGCCAGCGTCACCGTGATCGGTAACACCGGTGACGACATCAACCTCTTCGGACTGCGAGTCTGCCCCGACCTCGACACCCTCATGTACACCCTCGGTGGCGCCGTCCACGAGGAACAGGGTTGGGGCCGCGCGAACGAGACCCACGCCGTCCAGGGTGAGCTTGCGGCCTACGGAGCGCAACCGCAATGGTTCGGCCTCGGCGACCTCGACTTCGGGACCCACATCGCCCGTAGCCAGTGGCTTGGCCAGGGTCTGTCTCTGTCCGAGGTGACAGCCCGGCTGTGCGCCCGCTGGGGTCTGCCCGAGCTTGGTGTACGGCTGCTGCCCATGACGGACTCCCCCGTCCAGACCCACGTCGTCATCGGCGGAGAGGGACAGAGTCCTCAAAAGGCCGTTCACTTCCAGGAGTGGTGGGTTCGCATGAATGCGGCCATCCCCGCCCAGAAGTTCATCGCTGTTGGGATGGACCGCGCCACACCGGCACCGGGCGTGCTCGACGCTATCCGGGAGGCCGACATCATCCTGCTGCCGCCGAGCAACCCAGTCGTCTCCATCGGCATCATCCTGGGGGTGCCAGGAGTACGAGATGCGTTGCGTGGCAGCGCTGCTCCCGTCGTGGGTGTGTCACCGCTGATCGGTGGCGCCCCGGTTCGCGGCCATGCAGACGTCTGCCTGTCGGCTATCGGGGTTGACTCCACGACCCAGGCGGTGGCCGGCCTGTACGCCGACTTCCTCGACGGGTGGCTGGTCGACGACGCCGACGCTTCAGCCGTCGGGTTCGACCCCCGGCTCGAGGTGCAGACCCGGCCCTTGTGGATGCACGACCTCGAGGCCGCCGCCGACATCGCCGGCGCTGCGCTCGACCTGGCCTTGAAACTGCGTCGGACCCAGCCCGAATGACGACCCGCACGCCACCGGTGACGCTCACCCCTCTACTGGGGTTTCCCGAGGTGCGAGAGGGTGACGACGTCACCGCCATCATGCTCGAAGTGTTGCGACACAATGAGATCCAGCTCATCGACGGAGACATTCTCGTGGTCTCCAGCAAAGTGGTCTCCAAGGCGATGGCGCTGCGGGCACCCGCCGGCGAGCAAGCCGACGTGGTGCTGTCCCAGACCGTGCGGATCGTGGCGGAGCGAATGACGCCGTTGGGCGTAACACGGATCGTGGAGTCTGCGGCAGGGCCGGTCATGACGGCTGCAGGTGTCGACGCCTCCAACACGGCAGATCCATCAATCGTGCTGGTCCTGCCCCGAGACCCCGACGCCGTCGCCGCACAGATCCGGGACGGTGTGCAGACCGGTTCGCTGACATTGTCGGGCAGCCCCGTCCTGGCGGGAGTCATCCTCAGCGACACCGCCGGACGGCCCTGGCGCAACGGCCAGACCGACTTTGCGTTGGGGGCCAGCGGCATCCAGGTCGTCGACGACCTGCGTGGGTCCAAAGACGCCGACGGGCGGGTCCTGTCGGTTACCGAACGCTGCCTGGCCGACGAGATCGCCGCGGCCGCCGATCTGGTCAAAGGCAAGGCAACCGGCGTACCCGCCGCCCACATCCGCGGCCTGGGGCAGTATGTCCAGGACACCGACGCAACCTCCGGGGCGAGGAGTCTTGTCCGTACCGGAGCCCAGGACTGGTTCGGCTACGGCATGGTCGAGGCCGTCCGAGCAGCCCTTGGTGTGGAGCCCGGCTCGGCGACGGCCTCCGAGGTCGGCATCCCCTTCATCACCCCTGAAGACACCGCCACGCGGGCGATGCGTGCCCTGCGCGTCGCCCTGCTCACTTGTCCGGAGGTGGCCGCAAAGGTCGACGGCGACGCCATCGTGCTCGAGGCGCCCGACGACTTCACGCTCGGCGTCGCGTCCACCCGCACAGAGGTAGCACTGCACGGCGAAGGGCTGACCACGACCCTGACTCGAGCGCCCGCCCCGACCATGGCGGTTGACGAGCTCTTGACATCCCGCCCGAGTGTCCTTATCGTTTTTCAATAATAACGAGAAACGATAAAATTGCGGATGTGCGAACCTCGATCGATGGCGAGGCCAACCCTAGTAGATTCAGGAAAACTCGATGGGCGCCAACGCAACCGGCAAGACCACCTGGGACTGCCTGGCGATGAGCCGAACGGACTACCTCAGTGCCAAGATCATCGCTGCCATCGCTGAGGTCGGCCCAGTCTCTTTCGGCGTCGGCGCACCGGTGTTCGACACGGCAACCCACGCCCCGCCACTCATGTCGTACCCGACCAACGTCGCAAGCGGCATCGAGCTGCCCCGGGGGGCGATCCCCGACGGCAACGCCACAGCGACTGTTGAGCTGCGACTTAAGGACGCCACGCTCGTTGAGCGACTCGTTCAGGCGATCCCGGGACTGCTCCTCTCAGCCATGACCATCAGGATCGCCTTACTGCTCTTCCTGCGGCTCCGATCAGCCCAGGCCGGCAGACCTTTCTCCACGCGAAACATGAGGATTATCACGATTGCCCTCATCGTCGGACTTGGTGGAATGCTCGCGCAGTCCGCGGCGGGCCTGGCCGACAACGCGTTCCAGACGACGGGTCGCCTCCCCAACCTGAACTCCGTGATCTTCGTCATGACACTCAACCCGCTGCCACTGGTGGTCATGCTCGTGATCCTTCTCGTGGGCGAGGCGTTCCGCCGCGGCCTGGTTCTGCGCCACGACGTCGAGGGTCTGGTCTGAATGCCCGTCGGCACACCGCACCGCGTGGTCTGTCACCTCGATGCCCTTCTCGAGGAGCGCGGGATGACGTTGACGGCACTCGCTGACGCGGTGGGAATCTCACTGGTCAACCTCAGCATCATGAAGAACAACCGGGCTAAGGCCATCCGATTCAGCACCCTCACCGCCATCTGCCAGGTGCTCGACTGCCAACCCGGGGAACTGCTCAGCGTCAAGCCTTAACGGAACCGGTGCGGCAGGTGGGTGGGGGCCGCCATCCGCGGACCATGGCGCGGACGCCCCGCTCCCGCCAGCTTGAGCAATCCCTGCACCCGATAGCGATGTCCTGCATAGGGTTCGAGCAGCTCGACCAGACCGTCGTCATCGACCTCCGAGCCCGTCAGCGCCCAGCCGATGTCCTTGGCCACGTGATAGTCGCCGAAGCTGACGGCGTCGGGATCACCGAGCGCCGTGTGCCGCACCTCGGCCGAGGTCCAGACCCCAACCCCCGGTATGGCACGCAGCCTCTGGTCGGCGTCGTCACGGGTGAGATCCAGGCACTGTTCCAACCGGCCCGCGGCGCCTGCGGCCCGGACGGCTGCCGCGGACCGCGCACCGTCGACCCCGGCTCGCAGCCACTCCCAGGACGGGATCAGCGCCCATCCGCGGGCGCTGGGGGCAACCCACAACCCACGCACGCCACCCTCCCCGGGTGCGCGCTCGCCATACCGGTGGATAAGGGTGCGATAGGAAGCGGAGGCCTCATTACCGGTGACCTTCTGCGCGATGATCGAGGGGATCAATGCCTCCAGCACCAGCCCGGTCCGGGGTACTCGCCATCCGCTGAATCGCCTTGCCGCCTGGGCGACCTGCCGGTGGTGTGCCACGAAGCCCGTAGCGTCGTCTAGGTCGCCCAGCATGTTCGGGACCGACGCGAGCACCCACTGCGCACCCGGACCCCACGCGGTGGCCTCGATACCGGATCCGGCGACCAGACCCAGGCAGAGCGTCGACGCGCCCTGCGGCGTGCGGATACCGCGCCAGATGGTGCCGTCGGGATCATGTCGAAACGTCGGGTCGCGCCGCCCCAGGCGCAGACCACCGATGACCGCGGACACGTCCAGCGGCCACGCGGGCGTCCATAGTCGACGCTGGCGCTCAGTCATCCGTACAGTCTGACGCAGTCAACCGGGCGCGGAGTCTCTGCCCACCAGCCCGTAGGCTCGCCTGCGTGCGAACCCCATCCTCAGTCCTTGCCGAGATGCTCCGCTGCGACCCCGCAAAGCCACGGGTCACCTTCTATGAGGACACCGCCGGCCCCAGCCGAGGCGAGCGCATCGAGATCTCCGGCAAGGTGCTGGCCAACTGGGTCTCCAAGGCCGGAAACGCCCTTCAGGACGAGTACGACCTGGGCCCGGGCTCTGTCGTCCGGCTCTCGCTGCCGCCTCACTGGCGAGCCCTGTACTGGGCCTTGGCAGTGTGGTCGGTGGGAGCCGCCGTGGACCTTGTCGGGGTTGGAGTCCCGGACGTGCTGGTCTGCGATGACCCCAGCGCGATTGCGGCCACTTTCGGGTCGACACCGGGTGACGTCGTGCTGGTCACGCTGGACGCTCTCGCTCGCGCCCACCCAGGACAGGTCCCTGCCGGAGCCATGGACGAGGCACGCGAGCTGGCGACCTACGGGGATCATTTCGTCGTCCTGGCCGAGCCAGGGGCAGATGATCTGGCGTTGATCACCGATGGCACCCAGACGCCGTACAGGAGTGTGGTGCCACAGCAGGACTGGCCTGCCGGCACCCGGGTGAGTCTCGCCGGTGACCTGGCTCAGGTACTTCGGTCCACTCTGGCCGCCTGGGCCGTCGACGGGTCGGTGGTCCTGGCTCGCAGTGGCCGGCGCGCCGGAGGCGACCCCCAACCCGGGCGGCTCGCCTCCGAACGTGTCACTCTCAACCTGGCCTAAGGCTCATCTGCCGGTCAGCTTCCGCCACGTTGCCTTGTCCAGGACACCGGTGACCGGAACGCGTCCCCGCTGCCAGCTGAGAAGCCTCCAGAAGGTCACTGGCCCGAACTGTCTGTCAGCGCTCACCCCAAGAAGCCGCTGGGCCACCGCGATCTGTGCACTTGTCTGACCCAGAACAGCCACCTGGTAAGCCGAGACCGGAGCGACCCGCAGTGCCGGGCAGCGGCCGGTGCGAATGCCGCTGTACAAAGGTGCGAACTGGCCTGCATAGACCCGGCAGGGCCCCAGGTCAGCGACGCTGGTCGCCCTCCCGGTCCACCAGGACGTTCGCTTCATCGCGCCATCCCAGGAGAAGCTGAAGTGGACGTGGTCGGTGTGCGGGACAGAGCCCGTGTAAGGCGCCCAGCCCTGTGTGGGTGCGTAAACACCCCAGATCCTTTTGTTCCAGATCATGTAGTTGATGCCGAACCGACGAGCCATGGCGCCGTTGTTGGCGCTGAGCCAGGCGGTCACCGAGTTGGCGATGGCCTTCTGTGTCGGATTGTTCACGTTGAGCATCCAGTCAAGGGCGCGGCTCTCGTAGTGCTCACTCGTATCCCCCTGGCAGGAGCGGTAGTCGCCCTTGGCCCCGGTCTGGTACCGGGCCGTCATGAGAGCGGCGAAGGCGGCCACTCCGGGTTTGGAACGGGGGTCGCAAGACACCTGCGGCTCATATGGCGGCCTCGCGTCGAGGGCGGCCGGAAGGGCTTTGCTCGGCGGGCTGGGAATCGCGGCCTGGGCAGCCGGCGCCAGAGCGACCGTCAGGGCAAAAACAAAGGCCGTACCACCCACGGTCAGCCGGCTCATGTGGACGAA
>Ga0208715_1000129_pt1 | contig 26970 bp, 18 predicted proteins | sample NGESurshal092012_3_FD_184473 | JGI IMG/M metagenome (GOLD analysis project Ga0208715, IMG submission 184473) | Arctic peat soil microbial communities from Barrow, Alaska - NGEE Surface sample 210 shallow-092012 (SPAdes) | ecosystem: Environmental > Terrestrial > Soil > Wetlands > Peat ... | reverse complement strand
GTCGCGGAGGAAGAGCTGCGCGCGCAACAGGAAACCCTCCTCGAGACGCACAACCTGCTCGAGATCCAGCGCAACCGCTACCACACGCTGTTCGACCTCGCGCCCGATCCCTATGTGGTGACTGACGGCTCGGGGACCATCGAGGAAGCCAACGCAGCCGCCTCCGCGCTGCTTGGAGTGGCCGGTAAGCTGCTGGTCGGCAAGGCCCTCGTCACGTTTGTAGACGGGCGCTCTCGGTCAGAATTTCAGACGCAGCTCAACGCGCTCGGGAACGGAGTCCACGTCGAAAAATGGATGATCGAGACCACCGTGCGCGACGGACGCCTCGCCACCGTCGAGGCGACCGTCTCCACTCTCGAAACTCGCCCGGACGGAACGAGCTCGCTCTGCTGGCTTCTTCGTGACATGAGCGCGCGACGCGAAACCGAAGAGAGCATGCAGGCACTCAACCGCTCGCTGAATGCCCGCGTCGCTCAGCGCACGCGCGAGCTGGAGCTTGCCCTCGAAGGCGAGCAAACCGCGCGCAAGGATGCGGAGGCCGCAAATCGCATCAAAACGGAGCTGTTCGCACGCCTCAGCCACGAGTTCCGTACACCACTGCACGCCGTGGCGGGGTACCTCGAGATCCTCCAGCAGAACATTCACGGAGGCCTCAACGCGGAACAGCGCAGAGACGTGGGGCGGATTCACCAGGCGCAGGAGCACCTGCTGACTCTCGTGAACATGATTCTCGATTTCGCGAAGCTCGAGGGAGGGCCGATCGAGCTTTCCATGGCCGAAATACCAATCGAGGAGACCCTCTGCGGCGCCGAGGCGCTGGTCGCGCCTCAGTTCGCGAAGAAAGGCGTCGGCTATGCGCATAGAAGTGGCGACGATTTGCTCAGCGCGTTCGCGGATCGCGAGAAAGTGCAGCAGATCGTGGTGAATCTTCTCGCCAACGCGGTGAAGTTCACGCCGGTGGGGGGAGCCGTCGAGCTGGATTGGAGAGTGGAAGAGGAGAATCTGCTCGTGCGCGTTCGCGACACCGGATGCGGCGTTCCGGAGGATAAGATCGAGCAGATATTCGAGCCGTTCGTGCAGCTGCGGGCGCCCGGCTCGGTTCCGAGCGGAGGCACCGGTCTCGGCCTGCCGATCAGTCGCGACCTCGCGCGCGCGATGGGCGGCGATGTGGCAGCCACCAGCACGCTGGGCGTGGGCTCCGTCTTCACGCTCACCCTGCCGCTGCGCAAGCGCTCCGGCGGCCACAAGCTTTCAGGCCCCAAGACCGGCAATTAGCTTTGAGGGTGCGTTCTCCCCTCGCGTTCCGGAGCTGACATTGCCGCAATCGACCGCCGCGCTCTACGACCTCGTAGAAAACCCATCAGTCTTCATCAAGCAGCACTGGAACTCATATACGCCTGAGGACCACGAAGTCTGGGGCATGCTTTACGAGCGCCGGATGAGCCAGCTGCGGAAGAACGGCAGCAGGATCTTTCTGAAGGGCGCCGACATCATCGGTCTCAAGCGGGAGTCGGTCCCCGATCTCGCGGAAGTGAATCGCCGGCTCGCGCCACCCACAGGCTGGGAAGCCGTGCCCGTCTCCGGCTTCATACCGGCCAAGGATTTCTTCCGTTGCCTGTCGCTGCGGAGATTTCCGACGACGGTGACCATCAGGACGCGCGAGCAGCTCGACTACCTGCCCGAGCCCGACATCTTTCACGACGTCTTCGGCCACGTGCCGCTACACGCCGATCCGGTCTTCGCCGATTTCCTCCAGCACTATGGCCAGGTGGCCGCGGCCGCCGAGAACGATGAGGACATCACGCGGATGGCGCGCCTCTTCTGGTTCACGGTGGAATTCGGCCTCATCCGCGAAGAAGGACAGATCAAAGTCTACGGCAGCGGGCTCATCTCTTCACACGGCGACGCCGCCAACGCCCTCGGCCCCAAATGTGATCGACGTCCCTTCTCGCTGGACGCGGTGTTCAACCAGCACTTCGAGATCGATCACTTTCAGGACGTTCTCTTCGTGACCGAGTCGTTCGATCAGCTCTATCAGGCGGTCGAAGAGGCGGGGCGGAGAATCGGGACGATCCGCTGAGTCTGGCTCCGGCGTCTCTTTAGGCATCAACTGCAACTGAACAAGAGGTCAGCTTTGGTCAGCTCAGGCTGACATCTCGTTCTGTTGCAGTTGATTTTTGCCGAGGAGCCTATCGATCGAGCAGGCGCCGGTGATTGTCTATTGACTAGTCAACAATCGCCGCAGGCTTTGCAAGAGAGGGCGAGGCTCGTCAAGGGTGTCCTTCTAGAGTGTCCTTAGTAGTTCGACGCGCGAACACGGTCGAGCATGTCAACGAGTAAGTCCATCTCTGAAGGTGGGAGAACAGACACGGCCTGCGAATTCCACCGCTTTACCGGGCCGTCCAGCTCCTTCAACAGATCGAGACCCTTGGTGGTAATTCGACAGAATACGCGGCGCCGGTCCTTGGGACAGGGAGTGCGCCCTACCAACCCTTTTCGCTCGAGGCGGTCGACCAGGCGTGTCACACCAGGAGTCTGCTCGATCATGCGCTCGCCGATCGTAAGTGTCGGAAGTCCGTCGGGTCCGGCGCCGCGGAGAATGCGCAGCACGTTGTACTGCTGCGGGGTGATGCCGTGCGGCGCGATCACCTGCGCGAGACTGCGCTTCACGGCATCGGCGGTGCGGAGAAGCCCGAGGGTGGCCTGCTGCTCGCGGGAGCGAAAGTTCTGGGGAGGCTTCTCGTCGGTCGCCATGGTTCAGTCTATGTACAGCCGAGACCTTGAGCAAGCAAATGCTGTCGCTCGCGCCCGAATGGCTGCCAAACGCCAAATTTCCCCGCTTTCACGAGCCGGTTGGGCCTTAGATTGTTGGACCGCGAGACAGGCCCCTTTCCCGGCCTCGCGGGTATTAATCCGGAATTCCCTCCGAACCCTGCCCTAGGAGTCTCGCGTGATAAAGAGATTTGTCCCTGCCTTATTGATCCTGGCTGTCGCGTGCGGTGGCGGCGGCGACATAATTCCTCCACCCGTTGTCAAGCTGAGCGACATCAGTAGCATGAATGTCGGCGAAGTGAGGGTTCTGAATTCGACCGACATACCGAACGGCATCGATCTCCCTGCGGGCTCAGGGGCTCGGGACTATATCATCGTCGTTGGAAACACGAGCGCTTCGCACGACGTCGTGGCCAACTACACGGTGAAGGCCGACAAGGAGGCCACCGGCGTGTTCGGCATCGAGGCGGCCGCCGATCTGGCGGCTCAGTCCAGCCTTCAGCTGAACAACGTTCCGCTGGCGCGGATGCCGCAGGAAGCGGTCGAGAACAGGGTTCGCTCATTCGAGCGCAGCGGACTCACCCTCAAGTCCCCCTCCGGCTTGCTTGGCTCACCGAGATTCAACGCTCGGCGCAGTGCGCTGGCCGCAACGGTTTCCGCCCCAACCGTTGGTCAGGTGGTGAACGTCAATGTGCCGAACGCTGCTCCTGGAAAAGATCTCTGCAACGACTTCTTCCAGACCCAGGCGGTTGTTGCTTCGGTGAGTCAGAAGGCCATCCTGATGGTGGACACTCTCGATGGCCCTCCGCTTTCGCTGTTCACGCAGGCCGGGATGGACTCCATCACGGCGGAATTCGACGCCACCACCTATCCCGCCGACGTCGCCTACTTCAACACTCCCACGGATATCGACGGGAACGGCCGCATCATTATGCTGTTAACAGGCCAGATCAATCTGCTTACCCCGGCGGGCTCTCCGGCTGCCAACGGATTCGTAGCCGGGTTTTTCTTCGCTGGTGACTTCTTTCCAGCCACGGGCACGAGTCCCGGGGATCACTGTGCAGAAACCAATCTGGCAGAAATCTTCTACCTGCTGTCGCCCGATCCTACGGGAGCGAAGTTCGGGAACATCCGAACCGCAAACTCGGTGCGCCAGGGAACCCGCGGCACGATCGCGCATGAATTCCAGCACATGATCAACGCCGGGAATCGCTTCCAGAATCCGCTGGTGAGCGACTTCGAGTCGACGTGGCTCGATGAGGCGCTCTCGCACTTCGCCGAGGACGCGGTTGGCCGGCAAGCAGTAGGGATGACCGATTTGCAGACGTTCACGTCGAGTAACCTTCCTACATGTAATACCCCATGCCAGCAGGCAAACGACTTCAACGCTTTTTTCTATCAGAACCTCGCGCGGCTGTCGTACTGGATGGACAAACCCGACCAGTTCTCGCCGATGAGCGGGATGGCGGACACGAGCCTGGCGGTGAGGGGAGCGGCCTGGGCGATCGTCCGCTACGCGGCCGACAATTACTCCAACGGGCTTCCGCGCACTCTCACACGCACGCTCGTGGCCGGACCTGACACGGGAGTCAAGAATTTCGCCGCCGCCACCAAATCCCCCATTGATACGGTGGTCAAGGGTTGGCTGGTGTCGATGTACGCCGACCATCTCGGAATCACCGGGCTCGACGCGAAATACCAGTATCGGTCGTACAACTTCCGGAGCGTGATGCCGCCGGTCGCGAGACAGCTCCTCAGTCAGTCGGTTGCGACATATCCATTGCGGATTCAGGCCATCGGCAGCGGCAGCGACAACATCTCGGCAAAGAACCTTTCTGGTACCGGGTCGTACTTCCGGCTCACCGTTGCGGCGGGCGCGGGTGCGGAAAACGTGAAAATCCTGGATGCTTCCGGCACCACCACCGCGAGCTTTACAGGCGAGCACATCTACGTTCTACGCGTCCAGTAGCGCGGTTTGTGGGCGCCCACGGGGTGCGTACGGGCTAACTCGCGACAACCGCGAGAAGAGCCAGGCCGTAGCGTGATCAGTTGCGCGCCTCGATCTCACCCCGGAATCACGCGTCCCGGAGCGCAGCTATCGGCGTCTCCCTGAACACATCCCGCCCCGCGAGCAGCCCGATCAGCAGCGTGAGCGCCACGATCGCCGCCGCGATTCCGGCGACCGGCAGAATCGCCGGCGCGAATGGCGTCTTGAAGATGTAGCGCACGACGGCCCAGCCCCCGGCCAGCGACAACAGCATTCCAGTGAGGCCGCCCATCAGGCCGAGCAGGGAGTACTCGGCGAGAAGAATGCGGGCGATCTGTCCGCGCGTGGCGCCCAGAGTTTTGAGCAGCACGCCCTCGCGAACCCTCTCGCGCCGCGTTGCCGACACCGCGCTGAACAGAACCGGGATTGCGACAGCGAGGCTGAAGAGCGCCATGAACCGAATGGCGAGCGAGACTTTCCCGACGATCTTGTCCACCGTGCGCTTGATCGCGGTGAGGTCAATGCTCGACACGTTCGGGAATCGGTTCACCACTTCGCGCTGCAGGAGCGCGACGGCGGCGGGATCCTTCACCTGCGCAAGCAGCACGTACTGGTTCGGCGCTCCCTTCAGCACGGGCGGCGCGAACACGGCGAAGAAATTGGGCTCGAACCGGGTCCACTGGACCTTGCGGAGACTCGTGATGCGCGTGGGGATCTCGACCCCCTGCACGTTCCAGGCGATGATGTCGCCGAGCTTGACGTTGAGCTCTTTCGCAATTCCCTCCTCGAGGGAGATCTCTCCGGTATCGCGCGCAAACTTGAGCGCGCTGTCGCCGAACCACTTGCCGGCGACGATCGTCTCGCTGGCCGCGGGCTTGTCCCGATAAGTCGACCGGAACTCACGCCTGAGCGCCCACGACGCGCGGCCACGCTGCCCGCGGGTGATCGGGTTCATGTCGCTGACGTGTTTTCCATTGATCGCGGCGATGCGCATCGTGACTACGGGCGCCAGCTGGACCACGTCGTAGCCTCCGCCCCTGACGATCGAATCGAGTCCCGCCGCCTGATCCTGCTGCACGTCGAAGAAGACCACGTTGCCCCGCGACTCGGCCGCTGCCGTCGTGAATCGACGCAGGAGGTTGTTCTGCACCAGAAAGAGAGTGCTCACCAGGAACGCGCCAAATCCGAGCGCGAGCGTCACGGCGCGCGTCTGGTTCCCGGGACGATAGAGGTTCGCCACACCCTGTCGGACCACATACGGCCAACGCGTTCGCAGTCCCTTGCGCGCGGCCCAGGAGAGAAGAGCAGCGCTCGCGGCGAGCGCGAGGATCGCAAGGCCGGTCGCCGCGCTCATCGCGAATGCCTGCCTGGTCGTCTGCGCTCGTGAGAGTGCAATGGCGACCACGCTCAATACCATCGCCGCGTTCACCACTATCCTCGGCCCATCCTTCCACCGCATGTGCAACACTTCGGCGTCGGTGTCCCGGCGAAGCGTCTGAAGCGGCGAGACATTGCGGAGGGCGAGCAAGGGGCGCAGCGCAAAGATGAGCGCGATCCAGCCACCGACCGCGAGTCCGGTGAGTATCGCCGACGGCACGAGCGTCACCCGCACATCGATTGGCAGAAAATCCGTGAGCACGTGTGGAAGGAGAAACTGTATGGCCACGCCCAGCGCCACACCCGCGGCCGCACCCAACAGACCCATCGCCGCCGCCTGCACGACGTAGATCGCGAGGACCTGACCGCTCGATGCGCCCAGACAGCGAAGCACGGCTACAGTGTCGATCTTGCGCGCGACGAACGCGCGAACACCGCTCGCGACTCCGATTCCGCCGAGCAGCAGTGCCACCAGCCCGACGATCCCGATGAAGCTGGTGAGGTTTTCGATCGCATCCTCGGTTGCCATTTCGGTCTGCGTGACCGTGCGGATGCGCACCTGCTGGTCCTCGACACGTTTCTTGAACGGCTTGACGAACTTGTCCGGATCGACGCCGGGCGGGAGCTTCGCCAGAACCGTCCTCTCCGCGGTGCTTCCGAAGACCAACAGCTGTGTCTCGGCCACGTACCGGGCGGGGATGAAGATGCGCGGACCGAGCATCTCGGCGATGCCGACGGCTCCCGGGACATCCTTGATCGTCGCGACGATGGTGAAGGTGCCGAAGCCAAGCTTGAGCGTGTCGCCGACTCTGGCGTTGAGCGTCGTGAGCAGCGCCGGATCGACGATCGCGTTAGCTCCCTGGCTCAGGAGTGGCCAGCGTCCGGCCGGCTCCGTCACGACGCCACCATAGAACGGATAGTTGTCGGTGACGCCGCGCACCTGTGCGAAGCGGGTGCCGCTGGTGCGGGGAACCACCGCCATCGATGGGAAGGTCGTCACTCGAGCGAACGAAAGCCCGTGACGCGTGAGCGAGTCGAAGAGGGAATCGACCGCGGGAGGAATCGGCTTGGAGGAGTTGAACTGAATGTCCCCACCCATCAGCGAGCGCGATTGATCCTTCACCGACTGGATGATGTTCGCCGAAAAGGAGTCGATGGCGACGAGTGCGGCGACGCCCAGGGAAATCGACGACATGTAGAGCAGGAGCCGGCGGCGGGCAGTGCGGCTCTCGCGCCAGGCGAGGCCCCAGATGCTTCGCGACATGCCGATCACGCTCCCGTGTCTTCCACGACGGCACCGTCCAGCAGCCTTATCATGCGCGACGCTTTCGACGCGAGCGTGAGTTCGTGGGTCACCAGAACGATCGTGGAGCCGGCATCGGTGTTGAGCGACTGAAGGAGCTCGAAGATCCGGTGCCCTGTCGCGTTGTCGAGGTTCCCGGTCGGCTCGTCCGCGAAGAGGATCCTGGGCGAGTTGGCGAAAGCCCGCGCGATCGCGACGCGTTGCTGTTCTCCGCCGGAAAGCTGGGTCGGAAAATGGTGGCCTCTGCCCGAGAGCCCGACGCGGTCGATCAGGTCGCGTGCGCGCTCGACCGCGCCCGCCGTTCCACGCAGCTCGAGCGGAACCTGTACGTTCTCGAGCGCAGTAAGGGTCGGGATCAGCTGAAAGCTCTGGAAGACGAAGCCGACTTTCTCGCCACGCAGTCTGGCGCGATCGTTCTCCGATAGCTTTCCGAGGTCGGTATCGTCAAGGAGCACAGTGCCGCGCGTTGGTGTATCAAGACCGGCGAGCAGTCCCAGGAGGGTCGTCTTGCCGCTGCCGGAAGGTCCGACGATTGCGACGAAGGCTCCCTGCGGTATCGTGAACGTCACGTCGCGTAGCACGACGAGCCTCTGCTCGCCGCTCATGTATTCTTTGGTTACTTCACGGGCAATCAGCATGAACGAGGTTGTGTTTTGGCCGAGGCTTCACGGACGACGGGTGGTTCAGGCCGCCGCGCTCGCGTGCATCGTCGCGTGTGGCTCAGGCGGAAATGTAGACAGTGCAAGGAATTCGAGAGAGACGAAGGATAACATGAGTGTCGCAAAGGGAGCTGAATCGGCCAGAGCGGTGGATGGCAGCACCGGTTCAATACGCACGCCGGTGGTTCTTTTCTTTGGGACGAGTCTCACGGCCGGGCTCGGACTGGATCCGGAGCAAGCCTTCCCGTCGCTGATCGAGAAGAAGGCGCTGGCGGAGGGCATTCCCATCAAGGTGGTGAATGCCGGCCTGTCGGGTGAGACGACGGCGGGCGCCGTGCGGCGGATCGACTGGGTGCTTCGCACACCCGCGGATCTGATAGTGATCGAGGGGGGCGCGAATGACGCGCTTCGCGGTCTGGCGCCCGAGGACGCCAGAGCGAATCTCGAGCGGTTGATCGCCGCCGTCAGAGCGAAGCAGCCGGGGGCGACGATCGCCTTGATCCAGATGGAGGCGCCGCCCAACTACGGCGTCTCCTACACGCGGAGCTTCCGCGCGATCTATCCCGAAGTGGCAAGAAAGGAAAACGTCACTCTGCTGCCCTTTCTGCTCGGCGGGGTAGCGGGATTTCCGCGACTCAACCAGCCCGACGGTGTTCATCCGAACCTGAGTGGAGAGCGAATCGTCGCCGACAACATATGGAAAGCACTCAAGCCCATGGTCGCAAAGCTTGACCGAGGTTCGAAAAGCGGCTAAGTTTCGAGGCTGTTTGCGTTTACGCTTCTTATCGATCGACGCCACACGGCAGCAGACCGGCGTCGATCTTCAGTTTCAGACCTCAGTATTGGAATAAGCATATGGCAATGCCTGCCACCCAGATCCGGCGTGGAATGGTCCTCGTGTTCCAGGGTGATCCGTGCCGCGTAGTCGAGTTCCGCCATCACACGCCGGGCAATCTCCGCGCGATGGTGCAGGCGAAGCTCAAGAATCTTCGCACCGGCAACAACTTCGAGCACCGCTTCCGCGCCGCCGACACGATCGAGAGGGCGTCGATGGAGACGCACGATCTCGAGTTCATGTATCAGGGCGGCAACACGTATCACTTCATGAACACCGAGAACTACGATCAGATGGAGATCGAGGACGAGGTGCTTGGTGACAACGCGCAGTGGATGCAGTCGGGAATGAAGATCCAGGCCGAGTACTATGAAGGCAGAGTGATCGGCATTACGCTGCCGAATTCGATGGTGCTCGCGGTGGTCGATACCGCGCCGGTGATGAAGACGGCGACGAAGACTGCGTCGACGAAGCCGGCGAAGCTGGAGAATGGCGTCACGGTCAACGTGCCGGAATTCGTGAACACGGGCGAAAAAGTGCGCGTGAATCCGAACACCGGCGAGTACATGGATCGCTCGAAGTAAGACTGCGCTGCGCTATCGCCGGGCGCGCTTCGTCGCGGTTGATTCGATTGTAGAACGCGGTTAAGATGCAGGATCAAACGACCTGTTTAGAAAGCGCTGGGTTTGTTTGGTGCAATGGTGGCTGTAGCTCAATTGGTTAGAGCACCGGTCTGTGGCACCGGGGGTTGCGGGTTCAATTCCCGTCAGCCACCCCTCGGAACAGGAAAAAAAAGGTCGGCGTTGCACGCTTCGCGGAGTGACGCGCAGGATGCAACCGGCATAGGTCCGTAGCTCAATTGGTAGAGCGCCGGTCTCCAAAACCGGAGGTTGCAGGTTCGATTCCTGCCGGGCCTGTCATGCCTGGGGAAGAACCGATCAAGTGATCGTCGGTTTCACTGGGCGGGGAGTGGGAGTTTTTCGTTTTTGCGGCGCTATCGTCTAGGGGACTAGGACGGGGCCCTCTCAAGGCCCAAACACGGGTTCGAATCCCGTTAGCGCTATTGATGGATGAAGGATGCTTTCGAGGCATCGATCGGCCTCATCGTCTATCGGTTAGGACGGCACCCTTTCACGGTGCAGAGAGGGGTTCGATTCCCCTTGGGGCTATTCGGCGGGCTGTCTGACAAGCAGCTCGGTTGCAAGGAAGGTGCGTAGTGAGGAAGGGGTTTCCGACCCTGACTCCAGTAGTTGGGGCCGTAGCTCAGCTTGGTTAGAGCACTCGACTGTCACTCGAGAGGTCGCGGGTTCGATCCCCGTCGGCCCCGTAGTTTTTCTTGGGAGTTCGATTGCAGGCAGTGGCGCGCGGTGTTTCGCCGCGTGTGAAGTGATGTTGCCCTGGTGGTGAAATTGGTAGACACGCCATCTTGAGGGGGTGGTGCCGTAAGGCATAGCGGTTCGAGTCCGCTCCAGGGCATTTCCAGCAGTTAAGCCAATGAATGGATCGGCGCTATATCCGCCACGCGCTCTGGGATACGGCTGATCTCAAACTTGCCACAGTAGCTCAGGGGTAGAGCACCCGATTCGTAATCGGGCGGTCGTGAGTTCAATTCTCACCTGTGGCTCTGAACACATTTAGAATTTCAAAGCGGCGCTTCGGCGCCGTTTTTTCTTGCCTCTTCTTCGGATCCATTTAAACGGCTAGGTTATTCGTCGCGATGACCGGCAGCTCACGCTGCTGGCGTCACGATCACGCGGGCGTAATTCAGTTGGTAGAATGCCAGCTTCCCAAGCTGGACGTCGCCGGTTCGAGTCCGGTCGCCCGCTCTGATATATAGCAATGCCCTGCAACGGTTTCTGTTGCAGGGCATTGTACAAGATTTCGTGACCCTGTTCGACCGTCCCCAACTTGTCCACTGGACCTCTCCAGATGGCATCGCCCGTCTCAGCCTCCTCGCGCCTCTCCTCTTCGCAAACGGACGCCACCGCACTGCGGGAGGTGGCGACGATGTCGGCCGACGAGGCGCTCCGGCGGCTGGGCGCCCGCCGCAATGGACTCAACCCGGACGAGATCGAGGAACGCAGAGCGCGCTTCGGGCGAAACGAGGTGGCGCACGAGAAACCACCCGCCTGGTACGTCCAGCTCGCGCACGCCTTCTGGACTCCGTTCACGCTCGTCCTGATGGCGCTGGCGGTGATTTCCTGGATCAGCGGCGACGTCAGCGCGGCGGTGATCATAGGTGTGATGGTCGCGCTGGCAACTATCCTTCGTTTCACGCAGGAGTTTCGATCTTCCCAGGCGGCCCACGCCCTCCGCCTGATGGTGCGCACGAGTACTCTGCTCGAGCGACAGGAACCGACCGATCCCGACGTTGTGGATTCCCCGCTCGCCAGCCGGCGCCGCGAGGTGCCGATCGAGGAGTTGGTGCCAGGCGACATCGTGCACCTCGCGGCCGGCGACATGATCCCCGCCGATGTGCGCCTGCTCACGGCGAAGGACCTCTTCGTCAGTCAATCAGCGCTCACGGGTGAGGCGCTGCCCGTCGAGAAGAGCGACGTGCCGGCCGCGGATTCCCCGGTGCCGGTGACCGAGCTCGCCACGCTATGCTTCATGGGCACCAGCGTCGTGACGGGCGCCGCGACGGCGGTCGTCGCGGCGACGGCGGCACGCACGAGCTTCGGGTCGATGGCCAAGGGGCTCGTCGGCCAGCGCACGGCGACGGCATTCGACATCGGCGTGAACAAAGTGAGCTGGCTGCTCATCCGGTTCATGGCCGTGATGGTGCCGATCGTCTTCCTCATCAATGGACTGACGAAGGGGAATTGGCTCGAGGCGTTCCTGTTTGGCCTCGCCGTCGCCGTCGGGCTCACGCCGGAGATGCTGCCGATGATCGTGTCGGCCAATCTCGCCAAGGGCGCGCGCGTGATGTCGAAGCACAAGGTGATCGTGAAGCGACTCAACGCGATCCAGAATTTCGGCGCAATGGACGTGCTGTGCACCGACAAGACGGGCACGCTGACGCAGGACCGGATCGTCCTCGAGCAGCACCTCAACGTCGTCGGCGAGGAGGACGACGCGGTGCTCGACCTCGCCTACCTCAACAGCTACTACCAGACGGGGCTGCGCAACCTGCTCGACGTAGCCATCCTCCAGCACGGCGAAATGCACGATCTGCTCGGCGTCGACACCGTCTACACGAAGGTCGACGAAATCCCGTTCGACTTCCAGCGACGGCGCATGAGCGTCGTGGTCGAGCGCAACCGCGATGTGCACGAGCTGATCTGCAAGGGCGCGGTGGAGGAGATCATCGCGGTGTGCACGCACGCACGCGACGAAGACCGCGTCGTGCCCCTCGACCCGGAGGCTATCGAGACCGCGCAGGACGTCGCGCGCGAGTTGAACGAGGACGGGCTGCGGGTCGTCGCGGTCGCGTACCGGGAGTATTCTCCGCGTAGCGGCCCGTTCACCGTCGCCGACGAGAGCGACCTGATCCTCTCCGGCTTCATCGCCTTTCTCGACCCGCCGAAGGATTCCGCCGCACCGGCGCTCGAGGCGCTTCGGCGGAGCGGCGTACGCGTCAAGATTCTCACCGGCGACAACGATGCCGTCACGCGCAAGGTCTGCCGAGACGTCGGACTCGATCCCGGCGAGATCGTCCTCGGCAGCCAGTTGCAGGCGCTCGACGACCGGGCACTCGAGGACGTCGCCGACCGGACCACCGTGTTCGCCAAGCTCACGCCGGCCGACAAGTCGCGGGTGGTGCGGGCGCTTCGGCGCCGTGGCCACACCGTGGGCTTCCTCGGCGACGGCATCAACGACGCCAGCGCCCTGCGCGAGGCCGACGTGGGCATCTCCGTCGACTCGGCGGTGGACATCGCCAAGGAGTCGGCGGACATCATCCTGCTCGAGAAGAGCCTGATGGTGCTCGAGGAAGGCGTGCTCGAGGGAAGAAAGACCTTCGGCAACATCATCAAGTACATCAAGATGACGGCGAGCTCGAATTTCGGGAACGTGTTCAGCGTGCTCGCGGCGAGCGCCTTCCTGCCGTTCCTGCCGATGCTGCCGGTGCAGCTGCTCACCCAGAACCTGCTCTACGATTTCTCGCAGACGACGATCCCGTTCGACAACCTCGATCCTGACTATCTCGACGTGCCGCGCAAGTGGAATGCCGACGACATCGGGCGGTTCATGCTGTTCATCGGCCCGATCAGCTCGGTGTTTGACATCCTCACGTTCCTCTTGATGTGGCACATCTTCGGCGCCGACGGCACCGAGCACGCATCGCTGTTCCAGGCCGGCTGGTTCATCGAAGGGCTGCTGTCGCAGACGCTGATCGTGCACATGATCCGCACGGAGAAGATCCCGTTCATACAGAGCCGCGCCTCCTGGCCGGTGCTCACGATGACCGGCGCGGTAATGCTCACGGGCATCGCGATCCCATTCCTGCCGCTCGGCGCCAGGCTCGGCTTCGAGGCGCCGCCGGGATGGTACTTCCTCTTCCTCGGCGTGATCCTGCTCTCGTACATGCTCCTCACGCAGGTGGTGAAGCAGTGGTACATGAGGCGGTTCGGAAGCTGGCTGTAGCGCGCGGGATACCGGGAAGCGCCGTGAGGCGTGGTGGATGATGCCGCGCCCCCAGTTGCCCCGCACCCGCCAACAGGTGAGCGTACAGCATGACCGATCTCCTCGCGGCCCGCTCTCAGATGGCGATGTCCCTCGGCTTCCACATTGTGTTCGCCGAAATCGGAATCGGAATGCCCCTGATGATGGTGCTGGCCGAATGGCGGTGGCTCCGCACCGGAGAGCGCGAATACCTGGAGCTGGCGCGGCGGTGGGCCAAGGGGGTGGCGATCCTGTTCGCCGTGGGCGCGGTCTCGGGCACGGTGCTCTCGTTCGAGCTCGGACTCCTCTGGCCCGGGTTCATGAAGTTCGCCGGCCCGATCGTCGGCGTCCCATTCTCGCTCGAAGGGTTCGCCTTCTTCACCGAGGCGATCTTCCTCGGCGTCTATCTCTACGGGTGGGACCGGCTCTCGCGGCGCGCGCACTTGCTGGCCGGGATCGTCGTCGCGGTAAGCGGCGCCGCGTCGGCAGTCTTCGTGCTCATGGTCAACGCGTGGATGAACACCCCCACCGGCGTGACGATGGCCGGCGGAACGATCGCGGCGGTTGATCCGGTGGCCGGCATGCTGAGCCCGGCCGCGTTCCCGCAGGCGCTGCACATGGTGCTCGCCGCCTACGCGTCCACGGGCCTCGCCGTGGCGGGCGTGCACGCGTGGATGCTGCGGCGCGGCGCGGCCCGCGGCTTTCACCGCAGGGCGCTCATCGTGGCGCTCTGGGTGGGCGCGCCGGCCGCTGTGTTGCAGCCGCTCTCCGGCGACATCAGCGCCCGTCTCGTCGCCAAAACCCAACCGGTGAAGCTGGCCGCCCTCGAGGGGCAGTTCGCCACCGAGCGCGGTGCGCCGCTTCGCATCGGCGGCTGGCCCGACGCGCGGGCCGCGACCACGCGGTACGCGCTGGAGATTCCGCACGGCCTGTCGCTCCTCGCGTACCACGAGTGGAACGCCGAGGTGAAGGGCCTCGCCGCATTCCCGCGCTCCGACTGGCCGCCGTTGGCGCCGGTGCATGTGAGCTTCCAGATCATGGTCGCGCTCGGGATGGCGATGGCGCTGGTTGCGCTGTGGGCGGCGTGGGTTGGGTGGCGCAAGCGCGAGATTGCCGAGCAGCCGTGGCTGTTGCGCGCGCTGGCGGTCGTCGCTCCGTTCGGGTTCATCGCCACCGAAGTGGGGTGGATGGTCACGGAAATCGGACGCCAACCGTGGGTGGTGCAAGGACTGCTTCGCACCTCCGACGCCGTGACGCCGATGCCCGGGCTCATCGTGCCCCTCACCGTGTTCACGCTCCTCTACCTCGTGCTGGGCGCGGTGGTGGTCGCGTTGATCGCCGCGATGGTGCGCGACACGGCCGGCGAGCCGGCGGGCGATGCGAGCGAGCCGCTCGAGGCGACCGCGTGACCGGCATGTTCGCCATCTTTGGCCTGCCTGAGTTTTTCGCTGGGATCATCGTCGTGGCGCTCAACGTGTATGTCCTCACCGGCGGCGCCGATTTCGGGGGCGGCGTGTGGGACCTGCTCGCCACGGGGCCGCGACGCGACCGGCAGCGCGACCTCATCGCCGGCGCCATCGGTCCCATCTGGGAAGCCAATCACGTTTGGCTCGTGCTCGTAGTCGTCCTCACCTTCACGGCGTTCCCGGCGGCGTTCGCCACGCTCGGCACGGTACTGCACCTCCCGCTGGCGTTGATGCTGGTGGGGATCGTCATGCGCGGCTCGGCGTTCGTGTTCCGCAGCTACGGCAGCCGCACATGGGAGCAGCGCCGCCGCTGGGGCCGCATCTTCGCCGTGGCGAGCACGCTCACTCCGCTGCTGCTCGGCGTGGTGATCGGCGCCATATCCTCCGGCGCGGTGGGCGTCGCGCAGGCACAGATTGGCACGGTGCCATTCCGGAACGTGTACGTGGCGCCCTGGTGGTCGCCGTTCCCGATCGCCGTGGGCGTGCTGGCGCTGGCGCTATTCGCGATGCTGGCCGCTGTCTATCTTGCCTATGAGACGCGCGACGATGCGCTGCGCGAAGACTTCCGGCGGCGCGCGCTCGCGGCAGCGGCGGCGGTGTTCGTGGCCGCGTTCGGCGCACTCGCCTTCGCGCACCGCGAAGCGCCAATGATGCGGGCCGGGCTCGTGGGCTCGCCGTGGGCCCTGCCGTTCCAGATCGCCACGGGCGTGGCGGCGCTCACCGCCATCGGAACATTGTGGCGGCGGCGTTACGCCCTGGCCCGGTTCGCCGCCGCGGCGCAGGTGTCGCTCATTCTGTGGGGGTGGGCAATTGCGCAGTTTCCATATTTGGTGCCGCCGAGCCTGACCATCCGAAACACGGTCGCGCCGCGGATCACGCTCGTCATCGTGGCGTGGGCGCTGGCTGCCGGCGCCATGCTGCTCATTCCGTCGCTCATTTACCTTCGCCGAACGTTCGCGACGCGACGGGCGCGGTGACGCGCGGATCCTTCGACGGGTTCCTTCAATCTGCTCTGGCGCGATCATCCGATCGGAGCGACACTAGTACAATCCACCCTTCCGTAACACGTCATTCACCTGAGGAGGGGTTTTTTCGTGAAGATCACCCAATTATGCCTTGCCGTACTCGCCTGCGTGTCGCTGGCGTGCGCATCAAAGCCAACGCCGGTCACCGTCACCGGTGCCGCGGAAGATCGCGCATCACTGGCAGGGAAGTGGACCGGTGAATACAACAGCCCCGTGACCGGCAGGAGCGGGAGCATCGTATTCAACCTATCGTCCACGGGCCAGGCCGCGAACGGCGATGTCGTGATGATTCCGCGCGGCTACGGCAGGGCATTGGTGCCGTACGGCGCCACCACGACCGCCGGCATGCAAACGCAGAACGTGGGCGGCTCACAGGTGCTCACGATCAAGCTGGTGCGCGTGAGCGGCGACACAGTGAGCGGCGTGCTGGATGCCTATCGCGATCCCCAGTGCGACTGTCCGGTCGTGACCACGTTCACGGGCACGCTCAACGGAGACACGATCGACGGAACGTTCGCCACGCGTGGGTCACAATCAGCCGCACCGCAGACCGGAACCTGGCGAGTAAAGCGCGCGACCAGATAGCGCGTTGGGGGATCGCGATCGGTCGTCTCTTCGATCGGGCGGCGCGCGCGCAGCTGCTGAAGCGCGTCGAGACCGCTCTCAAGCACTGACCGGGGGTGTTGCCGGTCAGTCTCCCCCGGCGGCGCCAGTACCACCTACACCGGGCGGAGCGCTTCTCCGCAGATACTCATAGAGGGCCGCACTCATCGCCGCGACGAAAAGTCCGACGGTCCAGCCGCCGATAACGTCGGTGGTCCAGTGGACGTCGAGATACAGGCGAGTGAGTCCGACGATCAGGGGAATGCCTCCGCCAATCGCGATTGCCGTCCTCCACGAGATCATACCTTCCCGCGCCATCACGTAGCAGATCGTGACCACCACGGCCGCCGAAGTCGCGGCGTGTCCGCTCGGGAAAGAGTAGCTCCGTTCGTTGAGGAGTGCGGCGCCCGCGGGTCTGACGCGACCGAACATGACCTTGACGATGCCGGAGAGCAGACCCCCAGCCGCGGGAGCCGCAACCACCACGCCGGCCTTGCTGCGGCCCCGGCTCATGTAGAACCACACGCCGGCTCCAATTGCGAGCAGCACCATTACGGCCGGGGAGCCGATCCATGTTAGCGCGTACGCGATCTTGTACGCGACAGGATTCTGGTGCGAGATCATCCACGCGCGCACCAAATTGTCAAAGTTCGTCGTCGAATGCTCCGCGACGTCTTCGCCCAGGTCCGCGAACACGCTGATCGCGATCGCGGACACGACCGCGATCAAGGTCCAGAACGTGATCAGCTTCCCGAACCAGTCACGTATGTGGCTAGTCGTGGCACGCTCGCGGCGAGGTGTCGACGTCAACGTGCTGAGCGCAGCATCGCTACGCGGCGGCGGCGTCGACGACGGGCCTCAACTTCCTTTTCATGCTCTTCCTGGCTCGAGCGCGCAGGTTGTGCCTGTTCCTGCGAGCGCGTCCGAGCGACAGGAGACAGAGACCCCAGCTCCAGACGATCCATGACAAGCGGTCTGGAAGGTTCATCGTCCGCACCATCACCAGCGCGACCGCAATTCCGCCGGCTGCAGCCTCCACTCCATTTCGCGGCGGCGCAGCTGTTCTTCGAGCGATCACCTGTATCGCCTGCGAGCCCCGGGTTATGATCGTACGGCGGATGGCGATGTCCAACTCCGCCGGCGTCATGCCGCGCCAGCCGGGAATCCGCAGCACGCTCCAGGCGGGCGCGGTTCGTCCCCAGCCGTGATTGTCCGACGCGGACACGACCGCGAGATGAAGTTTTCCCGCGAGCGCCATTATAGCGTCCCGGTCGCGCGCGGACTGCGCCATGCCGCGAGGCGATCCGTCTGACGCCTCGATGCCGGCCAGGCGCACAGGGCCATCGGTCTCATCGACCGGGATGCGAACTATGTTACCGGGCATCGAGAGCAGCAGCATCGGCGGTACCGGTCCGCCATCAGCTTGCACCGCTGCGTCCTGCCAGTCCGGAGACGTGATTCGCATGCGCGCCGGATCCACGCCGATGAGAATCGGATGCTCGTCGCCGTCCCGAAGCTCCACTCCCGGAAGCAGCACCGTACCGTCGCCGGATCGGGCCGGGTTGCGGGCCGCGCCACTCAAAGCTCCATCGAATGTCCGGTGATCCGTCACATACGCGGCGTCGAAGCCCGAGCTCGAGTGCCACTCCCGGTTTCTCTCCGCGTCGAATCCTGAGCGCCCATCGTGCGATGCCTCGGTGTGACTGTGAAAGTCGACCGCGATGAGATCACCACCGGCAAGCACCAGCGATGCCATCGGCCTGGTTGCAACGAGCATGATGCCCACGACCGCCACCGTTCCGCCCATGAAGCAGAGCGCCGCTCTCACGAACTTCCGGACGCCAATGCCGGCGCGCAAACGAGCCCGGCGGGATGTCCAGAAGCCAAGGAAGGTAATCGCGCAAAGCGCGAACGTCGCCCAAAACTGGGCGGGGGAGAGAAGCGTGAGCGCGTCGAGGACGCTGGAAATTGGCGCGACGACGTCATACGCGAGCGGTGTGCGGAGACTCGCGGTCACCGAAGCCTCGGGGCGCGTGACATCCACCAGCGGGGACAACGAAAAAACCGCCGTCATTACGAGTGTTGCAGTAATCACGAGCGGCCATCGATAACGCGAGATTCGTCGAAGTTTCAGTGTCTGCACGACCCTCGTCGCAGAAGTGCGTTGCGATTGATGACTGTGTAGACTAGACGATTCACCTGTCGCTACGATGACACCGCTGTCGTGACGCGCGGGAACGTCACGATCACTTTCGTGCCCTTGCCCGGCTCCGAGCTGAGCGAGATCTCGGCGCCGTGCTCGCGCGCGATCCAGCTCGCGATCGAAAGGCCAAGTCCAGCCCCATCGGTCCTGCTGCGCGCCGTCTCCCCGCGGAAAAATCTCTGAAAAACCCGTGACAGCTCCTCCTGCTTGATTCCGATCCCGGTGTCCTCCACGCCGAACGTGGGCGAGCCCTCATGCATCGACACCCGAACGTGCACTTGTCCCCCCGCATCCGTGAACTTCACGGCGTTGTCCAGCACGATCATGATCAGTTGGCGAATGAGAGTCGGGTCGCCCTCGACAGGCGCTTCCTCGAATTCGTCGACCGTGACCTCTACGTTCTTTTGACGGGCCACGATTTGCGCCGCGCCGGCAGCATCGACGGCGATATCATCAAGGAAGATACGTGCCTTGTCGATCTGTTGCTCGCCCGCATCCGCGCGCGCGAGAACGAGCAGGCTGTCCACTATGCCTCCCAGCCGGCGTGCCTCGGCTTCGACACCACGAAGCGCGGAAACGTAGTTCGCCGCTTCCCGCGGCTGCTGCAACGCCACCTCGGCGCGCGTCCTCAGGATCGTGATCGGCGTTCTCAGCTCGTGCGCCGCGTCGGCCATGAAGCGGCGCATGAATTCAATCGATCGTTCGATTGGCGCGGTCGACTTCCGGACGAGAAAGAATCCGCCCGCCGCGACAAGAAACAGCGCGACGAACGCGATCACCACGAACGCGGTGATGAGGTCCGCGTACTTGACTTCGAGCTCCTCCTGGTCAGCCACCGCCACCGCGACGAGCTGCGCGCCGGAGGCCAGCTTGAACCGGAGCGCGTGGAGCCGGAGCGTCTTGTCATTCGGAACCTCGCGTTGAACCGTGATCTGACCGGCTCTGCCCGCGGCTTTCGCCGCCTCGCGAATCCAGGTGTCGATCTTCTCTGGATTTATCGCGGTCCCCTGCGCGTCGAGGAGGTAGAGAATGCGACCGGGGACGTTGAGCTCGTCGACTACCTCGCTGACGCGTGCGCGTCCCCCTCCCCGTTCCAGCTCTCTGATGCGAGCGGCCCGCACCAGCTCCAGCGTGGCGCTCTTGAGCGAATCATCGAGCTGTTTGGAGAGCTGGTAGCTGATGACCGCGAACAACCCCGCGCCCAGCAGGAAGATGATGAGCCCGAAGGTCGCGACGTACCAGATTGTGAGGCGGACCCGCAGGCGTGCGAGGCGCTGAATCCCGAGCCGCGACGAGGTCGCTTCAATCCCCAAAACGATATCCGGAGCCGCGCACTGTCTGGATCAATTTGACCGGGAAGTCGTCGTCGATCTTACGGCGCAGGCGCCGCACCAGCACCTCGAGCACGTTCGTGAAGGGGTCGTGGTTCTCGTCCCAGACGTGCGCGGTGATCGCCGCCCGATCGACCACTTGCCCAGGATGAAGCACGAAAAACTCCAGCAGTGAAAACTCCTTCGCCGTCAGCTCGATCGGCTTACCGGCGCGCCGCACGCGCTGCGCCTGGAGATCGACCTCGAGATCCGCGACTTTCAACGTTTCCGGCAGCGGAGCGCCGCGCCGCCTCGCCAGCGCTCTGACCCTCGCCAGCAGCTCCCGGAACGCGAACGGCTTGGTGAGGTAGTCGTCAGCGCCGACCTCGAGGCCTGCGACGCGATCGTCAACCGTATCGCGAGCCGTGAGCATGAGTATCGGCGTCGCGAGCTCGCGCGCCCTCAGCTCGCGGCAGAGATCGAATCCGTTTCCACCAGGCAGCATGACGTCGAGAATGACGACGTCGAACTTTCCCAGGAGAGCCTTCATTTTCCCGTCGGGGTAATTCGCGACCGTGACTGTCTGCACGCCGTGCTCGGCGAACCCGGTCTTGATGATCGCCGCAAGGTCGGGATCGTCCTCTACCATAAGAACTCGCATGGCCGCCAATCTACATCGCCGTACTCGGCGCGCATACTATGTAATCGGGATGACAGCTTTGGCAGGTATGATTAACGAGCATAACTGTGGGCTGATTCCCGCGATTCACGCGGGCTGCAGATCAAACAATGAGGAGGAAGCATGTTCAAAATGATTGCCGTGGCAGTTGCACTCGCCGCCAGCACGACCGTCGCCGGTGCGCAGGGCACCAGCACCTACAAGAGCACCGCCAAGCCGTCGACGCAGGCCATGACGAGTGCCAAGCGCCACACTAAGGTGAAGAAGGCAGAGACCCAGGCCGCGCTCCAGAAGGAAGCGAAAATCTCCGAGGAGACCGCGCGGGCCACGGCGCTCAAGGAAGTTCCGACCGGCACCGTGAAGTCCAGCGAGCTCGAGCGCGAGCACGGAAAGCTGATCTACTCCTATGACATCACCGTCCCGGGCAAGACCGGAATCGATGAAGTGAACGTCAACGCGATTGACGGCTCCGTAGTCGCCAAGCAGCACGAGACTCCGAAGTCCGAGAAGAAGGAAGCGGTTCAGGAAAAGAAGGCAAAGTAATTATCCAGCACGGCCCGGTCGCGACTGAGGGGAATGCGCTTCAGTTGCGACCGAGCGAGCCGTGCGGATCCAGCAAGTGATAAAGGCCTGGAAGTACCAGCAGGACTATAGGGCCTGACAGGACAAAGCCTCCTATCACGGCGATTGCCAGCGGCTGCATTAGCTGGGACCCCTCTCCCAACGCAAGAGCGAGAGGGGCTAGCGCGAAGGCAGTGGCCAGGATGGTCATAGCTACTGGGCGCAAACGCCGGTGCGCTGAGTCGGTCCACGCGTCCTTTGCGGACTTTCCACTTCGTAGTCCCAACTGTGCCTCGTGGATGACGAATATCGCATTCTCGCCCACGATTCCGACCATCATGATCGCGCCAACGTAGCTCGAGATGTTGAGCGTCATTCCGGTGAGGAGCAGGGCCGCGAGAACGCCCGCCAACACAGCGGCGGCGCACAAAGCCGTCACAATTGGCGCGCGCCAGTCGGTGAATTCGAAGAGGACCACCACGGACACCAGCAACAGTCCCGCAAGAAGGACATAGAGAAGTCCCCTGAACGACTTTTGCTGTTGTTCATAGAGGCCCCCGTACTCCACGGACATGCCGGGCCCGAGCGCCAGGTCACGCGCAATTCGCTGTCGGATTTCCGCCATCGCGCCTCCCAGATCACGGCCGGAGAGCCTGGCGGTCACTCCGACATAGGTCCTCAGGTTTTCCCGATTGATTTCGGTCTCCGGCGTGCCGGTCGTAACGGTGGCGACCGTGGAGAGCGGAATCAGCGTCGATGAGGGTGCACCCGCGCGTATCTTCAACTGTGTAAGTGGAGTCGAATCAGCTGCCAATACCCGAAGGTCGTACATCCGATCGCCAATCCTAATCTGACCCGCGACTGTGCCCGTAACAGCCGGCTCGACTTCGGCTGCCACCGTCTGCGTATTCAGCCCGAAGCGCGCCGCTGCAACCGGATCGACGTGTACCTGAAGCGCCGGACCAGCAATCGTGAGTCCGTTGAAAACGTCTTCCACCCCCGGAATTTTGTCGAGTATGCGCGCGGCCTGATCCGCTTTGGCGGCAAGTATCGCAGGATCGCTTCCGAAGATCTTGACGTCGATCGGCTGGGGAGTGCCACCGGTCAGATCGCCGATGTTGTCCTCGAGCAGTTGTCCGAAGTCGGTGTGGATTGCCGGCTCAACGGCTCCGATACGCGTTCGCAGGTCGTCCATAATCGTCTCGACGCCGGGTCTCTCCCTTCTGGGTTTGAGCTTGATGACGTAGTCACCGCGGTTCGGCTCGGTAATGAAGAATCCGAGCTGCTCTCCGGTGCGGCGCGAGTAGCTAGCGACGGCTGGATTGGAAACGATGACGCGCTCCGCCTCTCGAAGCATCGCGTCTGTCTCGGTCAGTGAAGTTCCTGGAGGCGTCCAATAGTCCAGGATGATCGAGCCCTCATCCATTGCCGGAAGGAAATCCGTGCCGATGCGGCCGTACAGCAGGTAAGCCACAACGAGCAACGCGACGACGACTGCCACGCTGGCGCTTGCACGTCCTACGAAGATGTCGACGAGCCGGCCGTAACCTCGGCCGGCCCTCTCCAGCATGGGAGCAAGCCGTTCGCGGATTGGTGCGAGACTCCGTCCCGTTGCTCGCGCTATGCGCTTCAGTCGCGATTGCGAGGGGACTTCGGTCGCCGGCTGGTATCGATGGAATACGCCGACCGACACCGGGACGACTACCAGCGCAATCACCAGTGAAATTACGAGCGCCAGCGCCATCGTGAGCGCGAGCGGTTTGAAGAACGCACCCACGACGCCGGAGAGGAGCGCGAACGGAAGGAGTATGACGATGGTTGAAAGACTCGAGCCGACGAGCGCCGGGGCCAACTCACCAGCACCTGTCGCGGTCGCATCGTGAAGGTCCTGTTCCAGATCCGGATGGAGCTCCGGATCCGACGTTCGGCGCAAACTTGCACGCGCGTGATGGCTTTCGATGTTCTCGATAACCACAATGGAATCATCCGCGATCAGACCGAGAGCGGCCGCTATTCCGGCGAGAGTCATGAGGTTGATGGTCTGACCCACCGCGCCCAGTGCCAGACCTACGATTGCGACCGTGAGCGGGATTGCCGCAACAGCGATCAACGTAAATGTGACGTTTCGCAGGAACAGGAGCAGCACTACGGCGGCGAGCACGACTCCAATGATGATCGCGTCACGCGCTCCCCCCACGGATCCCGCGACGAATGACGCCTGATCGTAGAAGTTGCTCCAGTGAACATCCTTGGGCAAAATGTCTGGCTGGTCCCGAAAGATCTTGTCAATCGCGTCAGCAATCGCAACGGTATTTGCTGATGGCTGCCGCACGATGTTGACGAGCACCGCCGTCTGTCCATCCGCAGTCGTGCGTACGTAGGAGACTTCGTCCGTCACGATGATCGTGCCGAGATCGGAGAGCGTCGCCGGCTGACCGCCAGGAACCGGAACCGCAATCTTGGCGAGGTCCTCCTTTCCGGTAACCCGTCCGGTCACAAGGGTCAGGTAGAGCTCGTGATTCTGCTCGCTCAACCCCGTGGACACCACGTCGTTGCTGGCCTGAATCGCCTGCACTACATCGGATGCGGTAAGCGCGTGGCCGGCGAGCGCCTGAGTATTCAGCCGAACCTGGAATTCACGCTGACGCCCGCCTTGAATCTGGACCTGGGATACTCCGGGAATCCTGACGAGAGCGGGCTTGAGCGTGTACTGGGCGAGATCCCACAGCTGGGCTTGCGTCTCGGTGGAAGATGTGAGCGCGTATCCCTGAATCGGGAAGATGGCGGTGTTCATCCATTCGGCGTCGATCCTGGTTTGAGGGGGCAGATCGGGTCTCACGCGTTGCGTCTCCGCTTGCACGCGATCGAGCGCCCCCTTCATATCCGTGCCCCAGCCGAACTCCGCCGAGATCTCAGTTGACCCTCGGGATGTCGTGGATCGCACAAGCACGATGCCGGGCACACGAAGAATCGCTTCCTCGAGCACTCGCGTGACCGTCGGCATCATCTGGGCGGCCGGCTCTTCGCCGACGTCGGCAATCACCTTCACAATCGGGAAGGTGACCGTAGGGAAGATTGCCGACGGAAGGCCCACTGCCTCGTAAATCCCTGCGATTACGAGGATGGAAAGCAACAGGTAGATGCCCGTGGCTCGTTGTCGTGCGTTCGCGACAAACTTCACTGGGTTGTGCCGACTATAGTCGCGCCTTCGCGAACCTTGCTGCCCTCCGGGAGACCAACCTGGCCGGAAACGATGACCCGCTGTCCCGGCGTCAGCGCAGGATACTTGATTTCGATGTTGCCACCCTGGGTCGCCCCTGTAGTCACATTTACCCAGTGCGTGAGCCCCGCAGGCGTGACGAGAGCAACGCGAGAAACGCCAGATATGTCGTCGCGTAGAACAGCCGCCACTGGGACGATGGGAACGGCGAATTTTTCCCCAACTATGATTTCGACGGTTCCAAACAGTCCGGTTTGAATCGGAGCGCCGGCGGTCTGGAGATCGGTGCTGAAGTCGATGCGCACCGGAACGGTCATGATGCTGTTGGTGTCAGCCGGGAGAAGACCGTGCACTACCCCCGGAACCACGCCCCGCTGACCTGGCAGGTTGACGTTTGCGCGCTGTCCCAACCTTACCTGTGCAAGATCGCCTTGCGCTATTCGCGCGACGAACACTATGGAACCGGCGGAGGCGATAGTGAGAATGCTGTCACCCTGGCTCAAGAGATCGCCCTGGCTGGCGCTGCGCGAGACTACGACTCCCGCTCGCGGTGCCCTGAGTTGCGTCGCGACGAGATTTTGTTTCGCGAGCACGAGTGCCCGCTCGGCGTCACTGCGTTGAGCCGGGGTTGAGGCACTTCTGAGCATCGCCTCGGCTCCGATGAGCGCCGCCTGACTGGGCTGGTTTACCACGGCTGCGACCACCTGGTTAGTACCCACGCGATCCCCCACCGCGATGCGGAGTAGTGTAAGAACCCCTGTAAAGGGAGCCCGGATTTTTTGTAGGTCAAGCGCGTCGGTTCTTCCAGGGCCAGTAACAGCAATCGCGATGTTTCCGCGTTGCACCGCAGTCATATGCACGGGCGTGGCGGCCATCGAATCTCTCGCAGTTGTATCCGTCGCCGAACCACTGCTGCCCGCACTCGGAGCGTCGTCTCCATGCGAACATGCAGAGAAAGCGGCGAGTCCAAGCATGGCACCCGCCGTCCGGATTGCGCGTCGCACGGACTTGCTCAAGGAGTTCCCCATCGGATGTAGTTGGCTTCCGCTTGACGGTAACGAACAACTGCGTCGCCGTACGCCTGGTTCGCGTTGATCCAGGACGTATAGGCGTCCAGCACTTCTAGCGCGGTAGCCGCCCCTCCGGTGTACATGCTCTGGGTTTGGAGGTAGGCGTCGCGCGCAATCGGGATGTTACGGTTCCACGTTTCCACTTGCTGATACAGCCTTGCAAGCTGTGCGGCTGCGAGCTGCGAGGAAAAGCGCACCTGTCGTTTGACGACGAGCTCGGAATCTCGGGCTTGTTGCGCCTCCAGACGCGCCCGGTCGAGTCGAGCCTGGAAAACACCACCGTCGAAAAAAGGCCACGACAATGAGAAAAGAACGGCTCCGCCCAGGCCGGTGCCGCTGTTCGGCCCGGTACCAGAATCGCGCCCGAATACTGGGAGAGCACCCAGATTGGCCGAGACCTGCAACTGGGGCTTGCGCTCAGAACGCGTCGCCGCGATCGCGGCTTGAGTCGCCGCCGTGTTGGCTTCAGCCGCGCGCACGTCCGGTGTCGCGAGCCAGGGAGTTCCCGCAAGGATTGTGGGAAGTCCCGGAGGCGTTAGTGGTGCGACAGAAAGCGGCCCGTCGGGAACCCGTCCCATGAGGTCGTTCAGCTGAAAGCGGGCTTCGTCGAGCGCCCGTTTCGCGTCTGCGAGTGCGGCCTCTTCCGTGCCGACCCGAACTCGCGTCGTGAGCACGTCGCTTCCTACGGGTTGACCCGCCGCTCTCCGTCCCTCCACCTGCGAGAGATAACTCCTCAGTCGCTCGATCCCTTGCTCACGAAAGGCGATCTCATTTTCGGCTCTCAGGAATTCGCTGAACCAGAGCCTGACGGCGAGGTCCACATCCTTCTCTGCCACGCGAAATCCAGCGCCGGCTCCCTGCAACCGATAGTTGGCGGCGCTAAGGTTGGCGCGTCTCAAGCCTCCATCAAACAGCGTGGCAGCTCCAACAACCTGGGCTGCTCCCTGGGACGTGGTGTAGGCGAGCGGTCCGCCGGTGTTGACGCTACTCGTGACCGCGAGATTGGGGGAACGGCTTGCCTTTGCTTCGCGCACCGATGTCCGCGCGATGTCGACCCCCCGCGCCGCAACGGGCAGGTGCGCGTTTGCATTGCGTGCTTCGCGGAGCGCCTCCTCGAGAGTTAAAGGGGGCTCCGTGCTCCTCGCCCTTGATGTCTGGTTCGGCGATGGAGAGCCAGCCTGCCCACGGGCGAGGCTTGGTACGAGCAGCAGGCTAGCTAACCCAGCATAGAAATAAGAACGTGGTGGTGTGTGCACTGGTCGTATTCTACTCGGGTTACCTTGCGCAGGGATTACGTA
>Ga0208715_1000128_pt1 | contig 27042 bp, 28 predicted proteins | sample NGESurshal092012_3_FD_184473 | JGI IMG/M metagenome (GOLD analysis project Ga0208715, IMG submission 184473) | Arctic peat soil microbial communities from Barrow, Alaska - NGEE Surface sample 210 shallow-092012 (SPAdes) | ecosystem: Environmental > Terrestrial > Soil > Wetlands > Peat ... | reverse complement strand
GACCTCTGTGATTCGGTCACCGACAATTTCCGCATCATCAACCCCAAGGATTTTCGGGTTGTGACGTGAACGGGGTATAGTATCATTGTTGCGCCCCCTGATCAGCTCGCCTTTGCCAGATCGTCGTCTTCGGGAGAATTCAGATACATCCCGGACATGGTGTCGACCCAACACAGATGGTCGTGAACCTTCTTCACTCCGGTAACGTTCTCGGCGGCGACGATCGTGGCCTTCCGGGAACGCTCCTCCGTGATGACGCCGCTGAGATGGACGATGCCATCGCGCACGATCACGCTGAGGCCGAACGGGCACCAGTCGTTCTTCTCGATTGCATCGATGACGCGGTTACGGATGTGGTCATCGTCGGCGGTCGGATCGGGGATTTCGCGGGCAAGGCTCGCTACCGCCTGCAACAGGTTGGAGCGCGACACGATGCCGACGATATTGTCTCCGCGCGTCACCGGCAGGCGCTTGACGCTGTTCTTTTCCATCAGCTCCACGATCTCCTCGAGCGTCGTATCTTCGCGGATCGTAAACGGCTCCGGCGTCATGATCTCGGCGACCTTGCGGCCGTGCTCGTGAACGAAATCGGTTGCCGACTTGCCGGGGCCGAGAATCAGTTTCAGAAATCGGCCGCGCTTGCGCTGGGTGCCTATTTCGGTGCGGCGGATGAAATCGCCCTCCGAGACGATGCCGACGAGTTTGCCTGATGCGTCGACCACCGGAAGCCCGCTGACATGCCGCTGCAGCATGGTGTTTGCGGCCTCGACGATCGTGGTCTCAGGCGTGACTGTGATGACCGGCCGGGTCATGATCTGGTGGGCGCGCATGGGGACCTCCGCGGGTTCGAGACTAAAGCCGTTATTTGACAGATTAATCCAACCGGCGCGCCGCGATTTGACTCAGGTCAAAGGGGTGGCCGGGGCCCGTCGACTTGATGCAGCTCAATGTGAACCCCGGAACGGGATCGTATCATTTTAAAGGACGCAAAATTGGAGGCCATCATGACCGAGTTTCCCGAGCAGGGTGTTGCGATTGTTGAACAATCGGCGGCCGATGTCGCAGCGCGATTAACCACGGCGAACCAACGTGCTCTGGATTTCATGTTCGGCGCGCAAAAGGCGATGCTTGAGGAGATGATGTTCGCCAGCAACGAGATGCTCGAACGTACGCGAACCGAGATGCATCTGTTCTCCGAATTCGTCTCAAAAATGGCCGGATCGCATTCGGTCAAAGATATGAAGACGATGTGCGAGGAATGCGGCCAGCACCAGATCGACTTTGTCCGCCGCGACAGTGAGCGGCTTTTCAAGCATGGCGAACGGATGGTCGAAACCACGTCGAATCTTTTCAACAACCGGCCCGAGAGCAGATCGGTGCTTTGACGGTATTGGATTTGAAGGCCGATTATCCGGCAAGATGTGAAAGAGATGGTTTCCGTGCAGTCGACATCGATCTTACCGAAGGCGGAAGTGAAGAGATTGCCGTGTCGCGCTCATGCCTTGGGCTACGGTGAAAGCGGCCGCGCCGTCGTGCCGGGCGAGCCTCAGGCCGGGCTGGCGCCCGAAACTCATGACGGAAAGCAGCCGGAGGCATATCAGGCCGATCGCGCGTTTCATGCGATGCTGGCGCGGCTGACGGGTGGCATATCGCCGGTCGCGCTGTCGCTTGCCTATATCGACTGGGCTTCGCATTTGGCGTCGGCGCCGCAGCGGCAAATGGAGATCGCCCAGGACGCCTTGCGGAGCGGGCAACGGTTTTTCGAATCTGCGCTTCACGAGCTCTCGTCCAATCCGGAACCTTGGTCCCTGATCAAGCCGAAGCCGCAGGATCGTCGGTTTGCCAAACCGGAGTGGGAGAGTCCGCCGTACAACCTGCTCGCCCAGGCATTTCTTCTGAAACAGCAGTGGTGGCACAACGCGACGACCGGCGTGCGCGGCGTGGCGCCGCAGAACGAGGCGATCGTCGAGTTCTCGGTGCGGCAGGTACTCGATATGCTGGCGCCGTCCAATTTCGCCGCTACCAATCCCGAAGTGTTGCAGAAGGCGTTCGAGAGCGGCGGCGAGAATTTCGTATTCGGCTGGCAGAACTGGTGCAGCGACTGGATGCACTTGCTGCCCGCCGGCAAACAGGCGGACGGCAATCAGGATTTCGTCGTCGGCGAAACCGTCGCAACGTCACGCGGCAAGGTCGTGTTCCGCAACGAGCTGATCGAGCTGATCCAGTACTATCCAACCACTGACAAGGTACATCCGGAGCCGATCCTGATCGTGCCGGCCTGGATCATGAAATACTACATCCTCGATTTGTCGCCACACAATTCGCTGGTCAAGTTCCTGACCGGCGAGGGCTATACCGTATTCATGATCTCCTGGCGCAATCCGGGAGCCGGGGATCGCGACATCGCCTTTGACGACTATCGCAAGCTTGGCGTGGAAGCCGCGGTCGATGTGATCGGGGACATCGTCCCGGGCCGTCAAATCCATGCGCTCGGCTATTGCCTGGGCGGGACGCTGCTGTCGATAACAGCCGCTGCGATGGGGCGTGACGGCCCGTTCAAGACGATCACCTTGTTGGCGGCGCAGACGGATTTCACCGAGGCCGGCGAGCTGACCTTGTTTATCAATGAGAGCCAGGTCGCGTTTCTCGAAGACATGATGTGGGAACGCGGCGTCCTCGACACCACGCAAATGGCCGGCGCCTTCCAGTTGCTGCGCTCGAACGATCTGATCTGGTCCCGGATCACCCGCGACTACCTGATGGGAGAGCGGGCGCCGCCGAGCGACCTGATGGCCTGGAACGCTGACGCCACGCGCCTGCCATACCGGATGCATTCCGAATATCTGCGCAAGCTGTTCCTCAACAACGATCTGGCCGAGGGCCGTTACATGGTCGAAGGAAAGCCGATTGCTCTGTCGGATATTCACGCGCCGATGTTCGTGGTCGGCACGGTGTGGGATCACGTGGCGCCGTGGAAATCCACCTATAAGATCCACTATCAGGTGGACGCCGACGTTACGTACCTTTTGACCAGCGGTGGCCACAATACAGGCGTCGTGGCGCCGCCAGGCGAGCCGGGCCACAGCTATCAGGTCAAGACGAAGGCGGAGGATGCCCGCTATATTGGTCCTGATGAATGGCTGAAGGCGGCGCCACAGGTCGAAGGGTCGTGGTGGCAGGAATGGACCAGATGGCTGACCGCGCAATCCGGCGATCCAGGCGAGCCGCCGCGGATGGGCGTTGGGCCGGCGGACGATCACAGTCTGCCTGATGCGCCGGGCGACTACGTCCGCCAATGATCTTGGCGCCCGGCGCTCGATCCTAGCTCCGAAACGGCCTCAGCGCAGCTAAAATCCGGTAGGCCGCGGCGGCTGTCCGTAGCAGGCGCTTTTGCCGCTTGTGGCCGAGAAATTGCACGGGCGCCGGGACGCCGTCTCGTTGCAGCGATGCCGCCAGAGATTGGCCTTTTGCGTCGTCGTTCAACTGCCCGAGAGATCTTTGCGCTCTCCGCAGATGCTTCAGCGCATCCTGTTGCCGCGAAAACTTCTTATCTCGAAACAAGTCTTCCAATAACTCGATTGAATAGCTGAGCTTCTTGTTCAAGAGGCGCAGCCGATGCCGTTTCTCCGCGCCCATGTCCGCGAGCTTGCGGCTCTTCTTCAGAAGCTTCTGCTGCCACCGCCTCAGTTGGCGCGCGCTGTAAGCAGCGATCGGGGAAGCACGCTCCTTGGCCTGTTTTCCCTTCTTGATGGACCAGGGTCCATTCTCAACCCAACCGGATGTGCTTTTGACCAGCCGCCGATACCTGGCTGACCGAAGTGTCCTCGCCAGAAGGCGGTGGCTGTCCGCGCGCTTCTCGTTCCATGACCGGTAATAGGATCTTGGCTGCGGCCGCTGCTTGTTGATTTCCCTCAGCCGCTTGATTGCGACGTCCAGATCGCGCACGGCGCCAAGAGGGCCGTTCAGCCACTTCAGTTCATCTCTCAATCGCTTCGATTCAGTGTCGGCAACCATCGGTGAAAAAAATAATATGGCTGTGCGCAGGCGGGTAAGCGCAATGCGCATTTGATGCACGGCTACCGGGTCGCCTCTGCATGTAGCATCATGATTTGCGGTCAAATTCCCGAGACAGCGGCGCGCTATAACTCGAAACGCCGTATCGCACGCCATCGTTGCATTCAGCCGCGGAATTGGGTGGCGGCGCTGCCGCGGCGCCGGTTCGGCGCGAGTGGCGGCTTTGCTTCGTGATTTGGGGGATGACGACATTATTGTTTCCGCGGCCGGCCGGCCTAAGCCGCCTCGCAATGAGCGATCTGATTCTGGCATTGTTGTAGAGTTTGCTCAGGCGTTCCGGATGCATCGATGACCACCCAATCGACCGCGCCGATATTATATTTCTCCTGAAGTCCGGCAATCTCCGGCGTAGCATCGGATGCATCCCTCTCGCGGCGACCGACGCGGCTTAATCTGGTCGCGAGGTCGGTCACCAGAAAGAGGCCGGCAAACCGGACATTCAGCCTGCGCGCGACATCGTGGATCGCGGCTCGCTCCGTTTCATGGGCAAACACCGCGTCGACGACCACGGAATGACCTTGGACAAGGATCCGCGCGGCGCGTTGCACAAGGGTTTCGTAAATTTGCCCGGTAATCTCCGGTTGGTATGCGCTCACGGGCAGCCGGTCCGTTTCATTGACCTGAAATAGTTTCTTTCGCAGGACGTCGGTACGCAACACGACAGCTCCCGGCTCGGGCATGACACCGGGCGCGAAGGCGCGCGCCAAAATGGATTTTCCGGTTCCGGACAGCCCGCCAATAGCGACGAGCATCGGCGCCGGCGGACGGATCGTCCGGTGCGCAAGCTCGAAATAGGCTCGTGCCGACCGCATGACATCAGCTTTGTCGGGACAAGCCCGGCCAAGACGGGCCAACAGCACATTGGCACGGATAGCGGCGCGCAGCGACATGAACAGGGGAAGTGCGGCGAGTGCATCGAGATTTTCGCTGGCTGTCAGCCCAAGATATCTGTTGAGCAGGGCGTTAGCGGCGGCCTGCCGGCCGTAGCGGATGTAATCCATCATTGCGAACGCAAGGTCGTACAGCACATCGACCGACGCGATCGTCGGATCGAACTCGATCGCATCGAACAAAACCGGCTTGTGGTCGATCAGTACAATGTTCGCCAGATGCAGGTCGCCATGGCAGCGCCGCACGTATCCCTGCTTGCCGCGCTGCTCCAGCAATCCGCGAATCCGAAGAAACGCGGACAGAGACGCTTCCCTGAGATCATCGATGTCATTTGCAGGAAAGCAGGCCGCTTCCCGGAATGCTGTGGTGTTGCCCTCGATGGTTCCCGGGATCGAATTGATCCAGGGCTCAGCCGGCGCGAGCGGTGCTACGACGTGGGAGGCCGCAATCGCGTCGGCAATGGCGTCGACGAGATCGGGATCCGGCGGACCGGCTTCTGCCAGATGATCGATGGTCTGGCGCTCGTCGAAGCGGGTCATTTCAACGGCAAATTCGACCGGCGTACCGGCTCCGTCGATATCAAGCGATCCATCGTTATTTTGAGTGATCGGGACGACGCGGCGGTAGATTTGCGGCGCGAACTGGCGGTTTATTTTTATCTCTTCGTCGCAGGCGGCTTTCCGCTTCTCAAGCGTTGAATAATCCAGGAAGGGAAAACGGACAGCTCGCTTGATCTTCAGCGCGCGGGCGCCTTCCAGAAAAACCGACGCCGCATGCGTATCGATCCGACGGACAAGAGGGTGCGTTGCCGGGTCCGTAAGAAACGCGAAGACGTTCTCCTGGATGCGGGAGTCGGCTGTCATTGAAGTTGTCATGCGCTGGCCGAACCTAGGGTGTGAGGACTGCGGCACCCAGGATTTGTCCCGTCCGCAGCTTTGTAAGAACGTCGTTGGCCTCAATAAGCGGGAATGCCGTCGTCTGGGTCCGGATTCTGGCCTGCGGGACAATTTTGAGGAAATCCAATCCGTCCTGGCGTGTGAGGTTGGCAACCGACACCAGCTGTCTTTCTTGCCAAAGAAGATCGTAAGGAAAACTCGGAATATCGCTCATGTGGATTCCCGCGCATACCACTTTGCCGCCCTTCCGCACAGCGCGCAACGCCGCCGGCACCAGTTCTCCGGCCGGGGCGTAGATGATGGCCGAATCGAGCGGAGTTTCGGGCAGCTGGTTCGACGCTCCGGCCCACACCGCGCCCAATCGACGGGCAAAATCCTGCGCCGCAATGTCATCAGACCGCGTGAAGGCATAAACAGACCGGCCCTGCCAGCGCGCGATCTGGGCGACGATGTGCCCGGCTGCGCCGAAGCCATAGATGCCGAGCCGCCTGGCATTCCCTGCCATCACCAGCGACCGCCAGCCGATCAGGCCGGCGCACAACAGCGGCGCAATCGAAACATCGTCGCCGTCTTCTCCGAGCGGAAATGCATAACGCGCGTCGGCGATGGTGTGCGTGGCGAAACCGCCGTCCCGCGTGTATCCGGTGAAGAGCGGACGGTCACAGAGATTTTCCATGCCCTCCTTGCAGAACCGGCAGGTGCCGCAGGTGTATCCGAGCCATGGAATTCCGACCCGGTCACCGATCCGGTGTGTCGTGACATTGCTGCCGACGAGGTCGACGCGGCCGACGATTTCATGGCCCGGAACAACAGGATACTTGATGCCGGGAAGCTCCGCGTCGACGACATGAAGGTCGGTCCGGCAAACTCCGCATGCGCTGACCTTGACGCGAATTTCTCCGTCGCCGGGGCTGGGGTCCGCGCGTTCTTGCATCTGGAGAGCCGCCCCCGGCATCGACAGCACCATCGCACGCATCTGTTTCTCCGGAAGGAACCCGTATGGCGGACAACCTAATGCATACGGCCGGGAGCCGGCGAGCCCTTGACCTCGATCAAATGCATGAGGGTGGGATCAACTAAGAACCCTTGCGACAAGAAACGCGGACCGAGCTGGAATTCGGGGGCGGCGCCCTAAGCCGTCTCGCAGAGCACGGAATCAAGGCTATTTTTGAAATGGTGAAAATCGACGGCAGCTCGGTTGGAAAGGTGTTCGAGGCATATCTGAAAGCCAACATGATCGAACTTCCGATCATGGACGCCTACCGTCACTCCCGGCTGAACGAACTCGCGTGGAGTGGTGCGACCAAAACTGTCATAGCGTGGCCACCGTGCTGCGTTATGATGTCGGACTAAGCGGCCGGTCTCGCGCAGAAACACGTCAAGATTCACAACATCCGGGCCGGTGCCAATGGGGCAATTGAATTGATGTCAACCTATCGCCTGAAAAATCTGCTCTCGCCCCGTTCGGTCGCGTTGGTCGGGGCGAGTCCGCGCCGAACTTCCGTCGGGCGGGCCATTCTCGGGAATATTCACAAGGCGAAATTCAAAGGCGAATTTGGACTGGTGAATATGCATTATGCGGAGATCGACGGAGTTTCTACGGTCGACCGCCTCCGCAAGTTGCCGTTTGTGCCCGAACTCGTGGTGATTACTGCGCCGGCAACTGCAATTCCAGGTCTCATCGATGAAGCAGGACAGCTGGGCGCGGCGGGCGCTCTCATTGTTACTTCCGGGCTTGGCCATGGTGCGGGGTCGCTGGCGGACGCTGTCGAACGCGCCGCGCAAAAATATGGAATGAGGCTGATCGGGCCAAATTGTCTTGGCATCATGATGCCCGCTGCAAATCTCAACGCAAGTTTCGCCGCCCACATGCCAAGTGCGGGAAATCTGGCACTGATCTCTCAATCTGGTGCGATTGCTACGGGGATGGTGGAGTGGGCGGCGCAGCGCGCGGTAGGTTTTTCTGGAATCGTTTCCATTGGCGACCAGCTCGACGTCGATATAGCCGATCTGCTTGATTACTTCGCGCTGGACGGCAAGACCCGGGCTATCCTGCTCTATGTCGAAGCGATCAAGGACGCCAGCAAGTTCATGTCCGCGGCGCGCGCCGCCGCAAGGATCAAACCCGTCGTCGTGGTCAAATCCGGCCGCATGGCGCAGGGCGCGAAAGCGGCCGCCACCCACACCGGCGCGCTGGCCGGTTCGGACGCGGTCTACGATGCCGCGTTCCGCCGCGCCGGGATCCTACGGGTGTCGGATCTTCGCGAACTGTTCGACTGCGCCGAGACGCTGGGGCGTATCGAATCGCCTTCGGGAAAGCGGCTGGCGATGCTGACCAATGGCGGCGGCATAGGTGTTCTCGCGGTCGATCGGCTGGTCGAGCTGGGTGGAATCCCCGCTGCAATCACGCCTGCTGTGCGCGAGAAGCTCGACGCGGTCTTGCCGAAGACGTGGTCCGGATCAAATCCCGTCGATATTGTTGGCGATGCGGACCCCGCGCGTTATGCAGCGGCACTTGAGGTGTTGCTGTCCGATCCCGGCAACGATGCGATCCTGGTGATGAATGTTCAGACCGCAATAGCTCCGGCCGACGAAATCGCCGCCACCGTGACCGGCCTGGTCAGCAAGTACCGCCAGCAGCATCACCGCTCGGCCAAGCCGGTGCTCGCGGTTTGGGTCGGCGCGGACCAGAAAATCGGCGATTTGCTGAGCGGCGCCGGGATTCCCAACTACCTCACCGAAGATGATGCGGTGCGGGGCTTCATGTACCTGGTGCAGCATCGCGAGGCGGTAGCGGAGCTGGCGCAGGTTCCGCCTGCCATGCCCAGCGACTTCGCGCCCGATACCGATGCCGCCCGGCAGATCGTTACCGCGGCGCTTGCCGATGGCCGCCAATGGCTTGATCCGGTCGAGATCAAGCGGCTGCTTGAGGCCTATGAGATCGCGATGGTGCCGACGTTCGCGGCAGCCGATGCCGAGCAAGCAGTCGCTCACGCTTCCGCGATATTCGCGCAGGGCGCCACCGTGGTACTCAAGGTTATGTCGCGAGACATTATTCACAAATCCGATGTCGGCGGTGTGGTGCTCAATCTGACCAGCCCCGACGCGGTGCGGGCAGCGACGGCCGATATCCTTGCACGGGCGAAAGCGCTTCGCCCGGAGGCGCGGATATCCGGCGTCATCGTGCAGGCGATGGTGGTGCGGCCCAAGGCGCGCGAAGTGATACTCGGCCTCGCCGACGATCCGACCTTTGGCACCGTCATTGTGTTCGGCCGCGGCGGCACGGCTGTCGAGGTCATCAACGACAGGGCGCTGGCGCTTCCGCCGCTCGATCTGCAACTGGCCCGCGACCTTATCGAGCGCACCCGCGTCTCGCGGCTGCTGCGCGCCTACCGGGATGTGCCGGCAGCCAAGCCGGATGCCGTCGCGATGGTTCTGGTCAAGCTGGCGCAGATGGCTGCGGATATTCCGCAGATCCGCGAGCTGGATATCAATCCGCTGCTGGCCGATGAGAGCGGAGTCCTGGCCGTCGATGCCCGCGTCGTAGTCGGGGAAGTGGAGCGAAAGTTCGGGGGTACAGGCCCTGCCAACTTCGCGGTGCGGCCATATCCATCGCAATGGCAGCGCCACCTCGAGGTGAAGGACGGCTGGCGGGTCTTTGTGCGCCCGATCCGCCCCGAAGACGAACCGTCGATCCATGAATTATTGCGGCATGTCACCATGCAGGATCTGCGACTCCGGTTCTTCGCGCCAATGAAGGAGTTTTCTCACGAATTCATCGCCCGGTTGACACAACTCGACTATGCCCGCGCAATGGCCTTCGTTGCGTTTGACGAAGCCACCAACGAGATGGTTGGCGTGGTTCGGATTCACTCGGATTCGATCTACGAGACCGGCGAATACGCGATCCTGCTCAGATCCGATCTCAAGGGCAGGGGGCTGGGCTGGGCTTTGATGCAGCTGATCATCGAATACGCGAAGTCCGAAGGACTTAAGGCTATCTCAGGGGACGTCCTTCAGGAAAACACGGTGATGCTGGAGATGTGCCGGCACCTCGGTTTCGAAGTGAAGGCGGATCCCGTCGAGCACGGCATATGCGACGTCAAGCTTAAGCTTTGATAACCGCTCACACCCTCGGGTCAAGCCCGAGGGCATGCTTTGGCGGATCATACGAGGTGCGATACCGATACGACGCGATAGGTGTGCATCTTGCCACCCTCGTTGATCGAGACATATTCGCCAAATACGAAACGCTCATCCGCGAAGTGAAATCCGACCTCGTCTGGCGTGTTGGCGTAGTGGAACGCCCATCCGCCACCCCGATGAACGAGATGACCGTGCTCGTCTTCCTTGTCCGGTCGCAATCGCGCGATCCGGCATGCCTCGCGGTGCTCTTTCCAGAGCGTCGGGTCGATCCGGTCGTCGGCATCGAGCGGCGCGACGATGACATAGGCGAAGCCGCTGTCGCCTTCGGGGTGACCAAGCTCGCGTGCAAGCTCGATACGGATCTGCCGAAACTGCGCCGGAAGGGATGTATTCAGGATCGGTTTGAAATTGCCGCTTTGCATATGGGTATCGCTCCTCGTTGATGGGCTTGCGGCCAGTGCGTTGACCCGCGATTATTTCTGCTCTGCTGCGGTCGCCGCCGCAGCAGTCGGTTTTGTTGCCGCCGGCTTCTTCAGGCTCTTGATGATGATCGTGATCAGCGGAACGATCAGCAAGGGCAGGATCCCGTTCAGCGGATGGTGAAACGCCCCGGACACCTGCGACTGCAGAGTTCGCGCCTCAAGCTGCAGCGCATCGACCGAGGAAGCATGGATTTCGGTAGCAAGTTCGAGTTCACGCCCGCTCGGCGACCTCGCGGCGATCGCAAACAGAATCGCGGCAATCACGAAATTGACCCCGCCGAGAATGGCCGCGGCGTAAATGGCGCTCCAGATCTGGACCAGCGCGAAATAGGCCGATAGCTCCAGCATCAAGAGGCCAAAGGCCGCGATCAGCGCCGCAAACGCTCTTAAGCCAAGGCCAACCAGCAGATGCCGCATCGGGATATCGGCGATGATCCTGTCGGTGCGCCAGAGCACGCGCAGGTGTTTGACGACGTTTTCAGTGTTCACCTTAGTGTCTCCTCAGCATGAAGCCGACAACGACGCCGAGCGCGAAAGCGGAAGCAAGCGATGTGATCGGCCGCTCGGATATGATGCTTTCGAGATGCTCTTCCTGCTCGCTCAAGGTTTCGCCGAGATCGTTAAGCGCGGCCTTGATCTGATCGGCCAGAGCCTCGGCGCGATTCTTGGAGGTGTCGAAGATTCCCTCGCTCGTCGTGTTCAAAAGGCGTGACACGTCGCCTTTGAGCGCCTGCAGCTCATCTCTCAGCTCGCTTGAGTCGAACATCGGTCTTGCCTTTGCTGCATAATCCAGCCGAAATTCAAAACCCATTCTAGGCGAGCCAACGCCGCGGCTATTGATTTGCGTCAACAGCGCTATACCGGGCCCATTTTTCGGTTTTGAGGCAGGTCAATCCGAGCGCCGCACCAGGGCTTAGTAAAGGGTCTTGGGAAAAAGGCATTCCCATTGAAAGGAATATAGATCTTGGCCTCCCAACCTCTGTTAACGGCCACGCCATCGGGCGATGTGCTTGAGCTGCGTCCAGGCGGGTCCTGGACCGCGGCCAATGTAACGACCCTGGAAGCGCTCTCCGACGGCATTCAGCCGCAGCTTGACCGGTCGAAAACCGTGAAAGTCGATATGGCTGGGGTGCGCGAGCTCGACACGCTCGGGGCCTGGCTGCTCGAGAAAATATCGCGGCGGGCGACATCAGCCGGCCATCGCGCCGAGGTGGTCGGCGTCGCCGACAACTACGCCGGTTTGATCGAGGAGATCCGTCAGGTCAATCGTCACAATGCCGCACCGCTGCCTGCGCTTAACCCTGCCGTGGTCAAGGTGAACGAAATCGGCCGCTCCGCGGTCGGCGCGACGGAAGACGTGTCCGTGTTTCTGCAGATGCTGGGCTGGCTTTTTCTGGCCCTCGTCGGCGTGCTGCGCAGGCCGAGATCGCTGCGGCTGACATCTTTGGTCTATCAGTTGTACAGGGTCGGCTGGCAGGCGATTCCGATTATCGTGCTGATCACCTTCCTGATCGGCGCCATCATCGCGCAGCAGGGCTTCTTTCATTTCCGCAAGTTTGGCGCCGATTCCTACGTGGTCGACATGGTCGGCATACTGGTGCTGCGCGAGCTGGGTGTGCTGATCGTCGCCATCATGGTCGCCGGCCGTTCCGGGAGCGCCTACACCGCCGAGCTTGGCTCGATGAAAATGCGCGAGGAAATCGACGCTCTTTCGACCATGGGCCTTGACCCTGTCGAAGTCCTGATCCTGCCCCGCGTTATCGCGCTGGTTTGCGCATTGCCGATCCTGAGCTTTATCGGATCGATGGCCGCGCTCTACGGCGGCGGTCTGGTGGCACAGTTCTATGGCGGCATGGGGCCGGAAATCTACATTGCGCGCTTGCGCGACGCCGTCTCCGTCACCCATTTTGAGGTCGGCATTATCAAGGCGCCATTTATGGCGCTGGTGATCGGCATCGTCGCCTGCAGCGAAGGCTTGCGGGTGAAGGGAAGTGCCGAGTCGCTCGGCAAACAGACGACAACCTCGGTGGTGAAATCGATCTTTCTGGTGATCGTTCTCGACGGGCTGTTTGCGGTCTTCTTCGCATCGATCGGAATGTGACGATGCAGGGATTGGTTGATCAGGTTGCGATCCGCGTCAAAGACCTTGTGGTCGGCTTCGGCCGGCATGTGGTGATCGACCATCTTTCGCTGGATGTCCGCAGGGGCGAGATCCTCGGCCTGGTCGGCGCTTCCGGCGGCGGCAAGTCGGTGCTGATGCGAACCATTATCGGGCTGATCCCACGGCAAAGCGGTGAGATCGAGGTGATGGGGACCGCGATCGGCGGCACCCATGATCGGGGCACTCAGAGTGCCGCCGGCAGATGGGGCATTCTGTTCCAGCAGGGGGCGCTGTTTTCATCGCTCACCGCGCGGCAGAATATCCAGTTTCCGCTGCGCGAAAATCTGGTGCTGTCGCAGGCGCTGATGGACGAGATCGCCAACGCCAAGCTCGAAATGGTCGGGCTGACGACGGAGGATGGCGACAAATTTCCTGCCGAATTGTCGGGCGGCATGACCAAACGCGTGGCGCTGGCGCGGGCGCTCGCGCTCGATCCTGCGATTGTGTTTCTCGACGAACCAACCTCGGGTCTGGACCCGATTGCGGCGGGCGATTTCGACGCCCTGATCAAGACATTGCAGAAGACACTGGGGCTGACGGTGTTCATGGTCACCCATGATCTCGCCAGCCTGAACACCGTCTGCGATCGCGTCGCGGCGCTGGCGGACGGCAAGATCGTCGCCATCGGACCGATGCGCGAACTGCTTCAATCCGAGCATCCCTGGGTGCGGGCCTATTTTCATGGCAAGCGCTCCCAGATGCTGCAACCCAAGGCGAGTTGAGAGATGGAAACCCGCGCTCCTTTCGTCGTTGTCGGCGCCTTCGTGCTGGCGGCCATCGTCGCCGTATTCGGCTTCGTTTACTGGCTTCACAACACCGGCGGGCTCGGTCCGCGCGCGACCTACCACGTCCAGTTCGATGGCTCGGTACCCGGGCTGCTGGTTGGGGCCGCCGTGTTGTTCAATGGAATCCGCGTCGGCGAGGTGACGGATCTCGGCCTCGCGCCGGACAGCCCGCGCCGCGTCAATGCGACGATTTCGGTGGCCTCGACGACGCCGGTGCGGTCCGACACCAAGGTCGGTCTGGAATTCCAGGGCTTGACCGGGGTTCCCGTGATCGCGCTGGAAGGCGGCACGCTGCCGGCGAATTCCGGAGAGGTGCCGACATTGATTGCCGAACCCGGGGCGGGCCAGAGCATGACCCAGGCCGCGCGCGATGCGTTGCGGCGGGTGGATTCGGTGCTGGCGGAGAATTCCGGGCCACTGAAGGACACCATCGCCAACTTCAAGGTTTTCTCGGAAGGGCTGGCGCGGAATACCGGCAAACTCGACGGCATCGTCGCCGGCATCGAAAAGATGACAGGCGCCGGTACGCCGGCGCAAAAAATTACCTACGATCTGCGCGCTCCGCAAAATCTCGGACCCGCAGGCAAAGCCATCAAGGGACAATTGGCGATCCCGGAGCCGACCGCGGTTGCGATGCTCGAGACGCAGCGATTCCTGTTCTCGCCGGCCAAGGACTATCCCGGCTTCGCCGATGTTCTCTGGGCCGACAGCATTCCGAAGCTGCTGCAGGCCAGACTGATCGAGGGTTTTGAAAATTACGATATCGCGCACGCTCCGCTACGCGTCGCGGATATTGGACAGACCGACTTCCAGCTTCTGATCGATGTCAGGCGTTTCCGGATCGCGACGGATGCAGAGCCGACGGCGCAGATCGGGTTGTCGGCGCGGATTGTCGACAAGAATGGCAAGGTCATCGCGTCCCGCCTGTTCGAGGACGGTGAGAGGTTCGACAAGGTCGAGCCGCCGGCGGCCGCCGCCGCTTTCAACGATGCGTTCGGTCGAATGGCGAAGGATATGGTCGGCTGGACCGTTCAGACGCTGCAGTAGCGGCAGGGTTCGCGCAGCCGGCGGTGCCTTGGGGGGCTGCCGCGACAGCGTTATTCGAGGCTCTTCAAGTATGACAGCAGGTCGTGAATCTGGTCAGGGTCGAGCTGGAATCCCGGCATTGTCGGATGGCCGGTATAGATGCCTTCGGCGAAAGCCTCGGCGAGGGTTTCGACCGGATAGCGATTGTGCAGGGTGCGCAATGGCGGCGCGATCTTGAGCGGGCTTGGGGTCACCCGATCGATGGAATGACATTTGGCACAATTGGTTAACGCATAGGTCTTGCCGCGCTGTTCGGCAGGCGAGGCGGCCAGAGCCGGCGCTAGCAGCATCAGCGTGACCAAGGTTTGGCGCAGGGCAAATCGCAGCATCGGGGACCGATCTCTGTTGGCAAAGTCTTGATAGTGCGGTGAAGTTGGTCGTCTCTTGATCTGAATCAAGAGGTGGACGGGCAATCCGCTAAAATGCAATCGTCCCCCGGGCTCAGCGCACAGTGCGGCTGCAGCCCGGCCCATCCTGGAGTGGCGTATGAAGATTTCCCTGGTTGCAGGCGAGCCAAATGGGCAACCCTGCACCGATTGCTCGGTGCGCCAGTTCAGCGTCTGCGCGGCGCTCGATAGGGCCGAACTGCGGGAGCTGGAGCATCTGGGTCGCCATGTCCATTTCAAATCCAGCGAGACGGTGTTCGCACAAGAGGAGATGACGAGTTCAATTTACAATCTGCTTGAGGGCGTCATGCGCCTTTACAAGCTGCTGCCCGACGGCCGACGGCAGATCGTAGGATTTGCCTTGCCCGGCGATTTCCTGGGAATGGCGACTTCCGCACGTCACCACTTCTCCGCCGACGCGATCGGACCTGTCGCCGTTTGCCGGTTCTTCAGAACTTCCTTCGCACTGTTTGTCGAGGATAAACCGCATCTCCTGCGCCGCATCAATGAATTGGCGGTTCGCGAACTGAGCCAGGCTCAGGACCATATGGTTCTGCTCGGACGCCGTTCCGCCGAGGAAAAAGTCGCGACTTTCTTGATCGGCTGGCGCGATCGATTGGCTCAGCTCTGGAGCCCAACAAAGACGGTGCCCTTGCCGATGAGCCGTCAGGACATCGCGGATTTCCTGGGCCTGACCATTGAGACGGTCAGCCGTACCTTCAGCAAGCTTGAACGCGACGGGGTGATCGAAATCCTGCCGGGACGCGTCTGCCTGCTGGATCCCGCGCGCGCCGAGGCCCTGGCTGCTGCCTAGCGCACGGGCAAGCCCGTTTCCCCAAGGCCGTTTTGCGATTTGATCTGGATCAATTACCGGCATCTTTCACCGCGGATAAATGCCTCCAGTCCAGGGCAAGGGAGGTCGCAATGCCGTTTGATGCAATGCTGGTGAGCGCAGCGGTGGCAATAATGTTCTTGGCGTTTGCGGGCGTGCTGCTGTGGGGCGATTTTCAAACGCGGCCAGATCGGCGGAAGGCCGATTCGCATTCACAAAGGCGCCGTAGCTTCTGAATCTGCCTGCCGACATGGCGAGTTAGCCGCTAACGCCAAGGCGTCGCGCGGGTACAGCGGTGAGCGCCCAGACCGGGCCGGTTGCCACGCGTTGCGGCAGGGGATAGGCAACGCGAGATCAGGCTTCCTTGATCCCGAACAGGCGCGCCGCGTTGCCGCCCAAGATTGCTACTCTCTGTTTATCGGTGAGGGTGGTGGTCGCGAAGACGTGGTCAACCGGGTGCTCTTCCCAGGGGATCGGATGGTCGGTGCCGAGCACGACCTGGCTCGCGCCGACTTGCGCTACCAAATGGCGGAGCCCTTCCGGCGTGAACACCATGGCGTCGAAATACAGCTGGTTCAGATATTCCGAGGGCTTCTTTTTCAGCGTGATATTCGGATTGCAGTTCTGCGGCGACACGAAGCAGGCGTGGTCGGAGCGCGCCGCATAGGAGCCCAGATAGCCGCCGCCGTGCGCGGCGAGGACTTTCAGACCGGGGAAGCGGTCGAGGGTTCCTTCGAAGATCAGGTGCTGCAAGGCAATGGTTGTGTCGAGCGGATTGCCGATCGTATTCGACAGCCAGCCGTTGCCCTTGAAGCGCTTGGCGAGTTCGGGCGTGCTCTGCGGATGGATGAATAGAACGGCCCCCAGTTCCTCGGCCTTGGCCCACACCGGATGGAATTTAGGATCGGCAAAATCCACCCCCAGCACGCTGCCGCCGATCGCGGCGCCACGCAGGCCCTGCTTCTTGATCGCGGTCTCCAGTTGTTGCACCGCGAGGTCCGGAAACTGCAGGGTCAGCGAGGCGAAAGCCCCGAACCGTTCCGGCCGCGATGCGCACAGTTCGGCCAATTTCTCGTTTTGTACCTTGACGATCTCCGCAGCAATATCGCGCTCCTTGCCGTACCAGAACGGATTGATCGACAGCACCTCCATGTCCGATCGCCATCGCGTCCATCTCCTTGAGACGTTGCTCGATGACAATGAAGTGCTCCGGGACGCCCTTGACCGGCGGCAGCACTTTGTCGGCCCGGTCGCCCATCAGATTGATGGCTTCGTGAAAATAGCAGTGCGAGTGAACATCGACGGTCAGGACGCGCTTGCCGTTGACCTTGACTGGCAGGCGCGGCGCCCTCGGTTGCGCGCGCGCCGCATCTAGCATGCCGCAACTGCAGAAGGCGATCCCTGTCGCGGTCGCGCCCTTCAAAAAATTCCTGCGGGTGGTCATTGGTTCCCTCCCTCGATGGTATAAGCAGCGTTCCCTCTGGCCGGTCGAGTATGTCGCCGGCCTGTTCTTGTTTTCTTCGTCGGACACATTGCCAAGCCGGAAGCCAGAGGGCAATCATTCTTGAGGGGATTGCGGCCGGTTATTTGGAAACGCCATCCAATTCACAGGGGGAAATTCGGTATGCGCTTGCTTCATTCGCTTGTCCCGGTGCTCGCGCTGTTGACCAGCTCCAGTGCGATCGCGCAGGCGGCCTATCCCGACCGGCCGATCCGGATGATCGTTCCGCTGGCGGCGGCGAGCGCGGTCGACGTCGCCGCGCGGATCGTGACGCAGAAGATGGCCGATAATATGGGCCAGCAAATCGTCATCATCAACCAGTCGGGAGCGTCCGGGCTGATTGGCGCCGAGCAGGTCGCGAGGGCCGAGCCGGATGGCTACACGATCGGCGGATTCAACGACAGCATCATGATTATCATAGGTCTGGTGGTTTGGCTGGGGCAATCGCCGTTCAATTCGGTGCAATCCATAAGATAAGACGAAGGGCGCGCAGTTTATCTCACTCGATCCTCTTAGATGTGGGCGTCGATCGCGCCCAACCCCTTGATCGCATACCCAACCTGCAGTCCAAAATGCGCTGGGACATTTTGAAGGATTTCGCGCCGGTGTCGCTGGTCGCCACGGTGGAATGGGGACTGATTGCCAACAACAAGACCAGCTACAAGACTGCGGCGGACCTGATCGCCGCGGCAAAGGCGGCGCCCGGACAGATCAACTATAGCTCCGGCGGTCCCGGCAGCCCGCAGCATCTGGCAATGGCGATGTTCGCGTCCAGCGCGGGCATTTCGCTGACCCATGTGCCCTACAAGGGCGCCACGCAGGCTGCGACCGACATCGCCGGCGGCCAGATTCCCGTCGGCTTCCAGGGTCTCGGGACCGTCGCGGCACTGGTGCGCGGCGGTCAGCTCAAACTGATCGGGGTGACCACGCAGAAGCGATTGCCGCAATTCCCCGATGTACCCACCGTTTCGGAATCCGGCCTGCCCGGGTTTTTCTTCAATTCCTGGTTTGCGATCCTGGCGCCGGCCGGTACGCCGAAGGACATCATCGCCAGACTCAACGCCGAGGTCCTGAAGGCGCTCGCGGATCCGGAGGTTCGTCGCAAGCTTGAGAATTTGGGTTTTGCGGTGCGCGGCAGCTCGGCCGAGGAGCTGGGTGTCATGACACGGGATCAGCTCGCCAAATATGCCCGCGTGATTAAGGAGATGGGTATCGCCAACGAATGAAACCGCCGGCTGCCGATCTGCGGCCGGTGGTCTATTCCGCGGATTCCCTCAGTAGATCAGTAGCAATAGTGCCGGCGGCCGTCCCGGCCACGATAGAACTCCGCACCCAGCGCGCAGGGACCGACGCTCCGGGCATACGCACCGCGCATCTCGTTTCGGCGCTGATAATCGCCGGTATAGGGATTGTTCGGTCCCTTGTTCTGGCAGTTGGCGTTCGGATAGAACTGCGCGCAATAGCCGGGGTTGTAGATAACCTCCTGCGCCGTCACCGGGGTTGCGGCCATCGCCGACAGCAGAGCGGCTGCTCCCAGGAGTGCTGACTTCGTCATGGGTGTTCTCCTGAATTGGAAAAGACGGCGCGCCGGTCGGGCCGACGCGCGGTTTAACGCTCGATGACCGAGCCTCGTGCAGTTAGTGCCTTGCTGCTCGGAATGGTTCATGGTGAACTTGGGCCGACTGCAAGGCGCATGCCTGCGGCGATCCTGCCGTCGGCCAATCCCCGGCAGCCTGAGCCCGCCTCGCTGCTAGGCGGAAACACGTTGCGCGGGCGAGCAGGGCCGTTTCGCATCCTCTGGATGCGCTCACCGTGATCGGCTACCCCCACGCTCGTCTAAAATTGTCGTCCCATCATTCTCATCCCAAAAACCCCTGCGCGACGGATCGCTTGCCCGAATCCTCGTCGCCCGCGATAGACGACTCCAAACGCTTGTTCCGCCATGATCTTTGGTTAATCTGAAGCGGGGTGGATGGAGGAAGTCGAGGGTGTCCTGTCAGGTGTGTCTATCGACCCTGAAGGCGGGCGATCTGTATTGCTCGTCTTGCGGGGCGGCGGTCCCGGAACACCCCCCAAAGCCGCAGGTCGCGGAAGTTCGCGGCCGTATCGCCGGCGAGCGGAAGTACCTCACCGTCCTCTGTGCCGATCTGCAGCGCTCGACTGACTTGATCTCGGAACTGGATCCCGAGGCGGCAATTTCGCGGCTCGAGCCGGCCCTGATTGCCATGCGGAACGCCGTTCGTCGCAACCGCGGAATTGTCAGCAAGGAAGGCGGCGACGGGCTTATCGCGCTTTTTGGCGCACCGCACGCGGATGACAATCATGCCGTCATGGCCTGTCACGCGGCAGTCGAACTGGTGCGCCGCATCAAGCTGCTGAACGATCCGGCGCTTCAGGTCCGCGTTGGCGTTCATTCCGGTTATGTCGTCGCCCACGTCATAGAGGCCGACTTCTCCTCGATCTATGAAGCGGGCGGCCCGGCGGTCCATCTGGTCAAGCGGCTCGAGAGCGCCGCGCAGGCCGGACAGATCCTGGTATCGGAGTCCTGCCAAAACCTGTCCGCAGGACTGGTAACTTTTAACGTTCTGCCTCCGAAGCGACTGGAGGGATTTTCCGCGCCCGTTCCCTGCTACGAGTTGGTCGAGCTTAGCGGACTTACTCGCTGGCGGGCCCGCTCGACCAAGGGGCTTTCGTCTTTTGTCGGCCGCATCGAAGAGATTTCCCTGCTCGAGCGGGCGGCGCTGGATATCGGTTCGTCCGGACAGATCATCGCCCTGGTCGGTACGGCGGGCATCGGAAAATCCCGAATGGCCCACGAGTTCGTCGGCGCGTTGCGGCAGAAGGACTGGCAGGTCCTGGAGGCCGAATGTAACCCGCTGGAGCAGACTGTCCCGTATGCATTGCTGAAGAAGCTCCTTCAGAGCGCGCTGCAGGCGGGCAACATCACGCCTGCAGATCAGCCTTTGCTGCCCGAGGACCCGGCGCCTGCGCATTCCGATCTTTGGCCCGCTGCGCTTTGCTCCGTTCTCGACCAGCCCGTCCACGATCCACGCTGGCACGACCTCGAGCCTTTGTTGCGAAGGCGTGTGATTATCGATGCCGTAGGCAACACGATCGACAAGGTAACCTCGACGCGGCCGACCATCCTGCTGCTGGAGGACCTTCACTGGATCGATGGCCAAAGCGAAACCGCCATCGAGGCCTTGATGTCGCTGACGGCGACCCGCCCGCTTTTGGTACTACTGACATGGCGGACGGAAGATACGCCGGAATGGCTGGCGCGGCTGGACGTTCGCAGGATTTGGCTCCGGTCTCTCGACACCTCGTCGGCGAATGCGCTGCTCGACGGTCTGCTCGGCACAGCGCCCGATCTCGAGGATCTCAAGGCTCACATACTTCGCCACACCGGCCAAATTCCGCTTTTCATCGAGGAAGTCGCGCGGCAAATCATCAATCGTGGAACCCTCAAGGCCGATGCGGGCCGATTTGCGGCAAAAGCTTTCTGGGACTCGCTGGAGATTCCTCCAACCGTGCAGGGGGTCATTGCGTCCCGAATCGATCGGTTGCCGAAAGAGGACAAAGCCCTTCTCCAGCTCGCATCGGTCGTCGGACCGCGAATTTCACCTCGCCTGCTGGCGGCCGTGACTGGCATGCCGGCGGCACAGTTGCAAAGCCGCCTGTGGTCGCTGGAGATTCTGGATTTTCTGATCGAGTCGCAATGGCTTGCTGCCCCGGAATACGAATTTGCCCACGATCTCATTCGTGAGGTTGCCTACGATTCGGTCCTGCGCCCGCAACGCGAGGAATTGCATCGCCGGATTTTGACGGCGTTGGAAGCCAGCTCTCCTGGACGGGAAGAAGACGTTGCGGAAGCGCTTTGTCATCACGCGGTCAAGGCGCAGGACTGGGTGAAGGCGGACAATTACGCACACATGGCGGCGAAAAAGGCATTGGCCAGATCGGCGTTCCGGGATGCCACGGGATATTTCCAGATTGCGATGGACGCGGTCGACAAGCAGCCGGCCTCGACCGCGCGCGAACAACGGGCGATCGACCTGCGCCTCGAGGCTCGCCTTGCATTTGTATCGCTTGGAAACATCGAGCAGTGGTTCGGCCTTGGTCGCGACGGGGAGGCGCGTTCCGAGAAAATCGGCGATGAAGGCCGACGGCTTGCGTCCATCGCGATCAGGGCGGCCGCGCTGAATTTCCACGGAATCACCGCAGGAGAGCAGGCCGTCGCACTGGCTAATCAGCTGAATAACACGACCTGGCTCGCGTTCGCCGAGTATGGACTTGGCCAATCCTATTATGCGGAACTGTGGCTCGGACGAGCGAGCGCGCGCCTTGCCAGCGCTCCGGAAGACGTGCCGCCGGGAACGACGGGATCGAACCTGCTCTTGCTCTGTTACATGATGAAAGCCATTGTTTATGCATGGTTGGGCGAGTTCGATGAGGCCGAACGATGCTCCGGACAGGCGAGCGATCTCGCCGAAACCAACGACCGGCCTTACGATATGATCGCGGCCGATTACGGTCGCGGTCTCGTGCAGATGATGCGCGGCAATCTTCAGGAGGCGGAAAGCGCCCTCGATCGGGCCTTTCGCCTCTCTCGCGCGAGAGCGAAGTCCAGTTGTTTCTGCCCCTCGTGATGTGCGCGCTTGGAAACCTCTATTCGCAGCAGGGTCACGCCGCACGTGCTCGCGACATCCTGCTTCAAGCAAAAGGCGAAGCCGAAGCACTTGGCCATGTAACCAGTACCGTTGTCGTGTCGGCGTATCTGGGCGCCGCATACAGTCAGCTCGGGGACATCCAGCGCGGATTGACTCTCGTGCGTGCCTGTCAGGCGGGCGCAAAACAGAAGGGATATGGGGGTATCGAGGCGCTGGCGGTCTATTGCGAAGCCGCGATCCTCTCGTCACAGGGTACTCCTGTGGCGGCGGAGGCCATCGGATGTGTCAAACGCGCCATTGAAATTGCAGCCAGGCTCGAGGCCCGCCCCCTGCTGGGCGCCGCCAGGGGAATCCTGGCTCGCCTGCTGGCCGCTTCCGGCAGAACGGCCGAGGCGCAAGACGAACTTGCCCAGGCCATCGCCCTTTTTGACAAGTCTAAAATGACTGTTCAATTGGAACGTGCTAAGGCAGCGCTCTCCAAGTTCTCGGACTTATAACCCGCTTGTTAAGGGAGTGGAATATGGGCGGATTGGTTTATGGCGGAAAATTCGAAAAACACATCAATGAATTGTACAGCTCGAAGAATATTCACAAAACCGCGAAGAAATTCGCTGAGTATGAGAAAAAGCACGGGCCTTATAAGTTTGGACAGCAATATACGAAAATGCTGGTTCCCAAGACCGAACACTGGCAGGACGAAAAGGGATCGACAGTAGGACACGCCAAGTGGGAAAAGCACTCCGGCGATATACCTGAGAAGATCCGCAGCAAACTTACCAAGGTTATCAGGACCAATCTCCGATCCGCCAAACCGTTACCGATGGTCTTGAAGGTCGGTGAGAATGTGGATCACTCTCACGATCTGCATGTCAAGAAGTTCAAGCATAAGGGCCACGACCACATCGGCCTGCATATGCTTTGCCCGAACCCGGCGCTAAAGAAAAAATGACCGATTGCCGCCTATCGTCGGCAACGCTTCAGGAGTTGTGATCGGCGTGCCTCAGGACAAGACAGGTGAAGCTCGGGGACCTTCGAGCAGCAAATTGGCGGTCCTGCGCAAGCATCCGATCTTTTGCGACCTTGATTCCGAGGCGCTCGACCAGCTCTGCCGCTACGCCAAGCACGCCACGCTGAAGCGGGGAGCCACGATCTATGCCAAAGGGGATCCCGGCAACAGCCTCGTTGCGGTGATCAGCGGCACGGTGAAGATCAGCGTCTCCTCCGCGGACGGCCGCAGCGCGATCCTGAATCTTATCGGCGCCGGCGAGATTGTCGGGGAAGTCGCGGTGCTCGATGGACAGGCGCGGACCGCCGACTGCACGGCGAATACCAATTGCGAGATTTTCATCATCGACCGCCGCGAATTTCTTCCCTTTGTGCGGAGCCAGCCGGCGCTGGCGATGAAATTCATCGAGCTGTTGTGCACGCGGGTGCGCTGGACCAGCGATCAGGTCGAACAAGTCATTCTGCAAAATCTGCCGGGCCGGCTCGCCAGCGCGCTGGTCCGCTTGACCGAAAAACACAAGCTCGAGCCCAAAGGCCGAACCATCGCCGTCACCCAGCAGGAAATCAGCGAGATGGTCGGCATGACCCGGGAGAGCATCAACAAGCAGTTGCGGGTCTGGGCAGCGCGCGACTGGGTTCGCCTCGAGCACGGCGCTATCGTTGTGCTGAATGTCGAGCCGCTTCAGGCGCTGGCCGAAGCAGGCGGCGACGAGGGCACTTAGCGCGTGATCCCGAAAGTGTGATCGCGTCCAATGTGAAGCAATTCACATCGGTTTTGCGCGTCGTGAGGTAAGTCATGCCGGGGACACTTGCACAATGGAGGCGTCCATGCATGGCACATTCGACAGATCAGGCAAAACCGATAAGGTTAGCTACGGCAACTCGGGTATCAGACTTGTAGTTATACCCGCGCTTCTCGCGATCGCGGTGGTCGCGTTAGGGATCAAACAACCGGACGTGTCGCGCTGGATATCGGAAGTGGTGCAGGCAGAGTTTGCAGCTACCAATGTTGCGCCAGAGGCCACTCCGACCGAACTCGCGCAACCGACCAGGGAAATTCGCACCGTCAAAGCCAATTGACGCTTGTTGCGTCTATCCGGACACGGGGTTGGCGCCGCGCTCGATCGTGAACTCGACGTCGACCAGCCCGCGCGAATGATTCATGTCCGATTGCGACATCAGCAAGGTGAGATCCTTACCCTTCAGCGAGGCAAGGACATCGGACAGGCGTTCGGAAAGCGCTGGCGCTATTCCTTCGAACGGCTCGTCGAGCAGCAGACATTTCGTGCCGATGCCGAGCGCGCGGCCAAGCGCGACCAGCTTCTGCTGGCCTCCGCTCAACAGCAGCGCCTTGCGATTGCGCATTTCGGCGAGTTCGCCGATCACCTCGTATACGAAGTCGAGCCGCGTCTTGAGGTCGAGGTGCTCCGCGACCCATAGCGGCAACAGGATGTTTTCCTCCACGGTCAGTTGAGGCACCAAACAACGGTCTTCCGGCATGTAGCCAATCCCGAGAGCCGCGCGGGCATGGCGCGGGCGGGCGGACAGATCGGCTCCTTCGAACCGAACGGCGCCTTGCGCCGGCCTGAGATGACCCATGATCGAACGCATCAGCGTGGTCTTGCCGGCGCCATTGCGGCCGACAAGGCTCACCATGGCGCCCCTGGCAATACGCATCGAAAAGCCGCGCAGCGCGGGCATCGACTGGATCTCGACGACCAGATTGTCGATCTCGAGCAGTGGCGCCGTGGCGTTCATTGCGCCCCTCCGGTGACGTAACGGCGCACTTCCGGATCCTTCAGGACAACGTGCGGATCGCCGTCGGCGAGAATGCGGCCGTTGTAAAACGCCACCACCCGGTCGGCATAGCGGCTGACGATCTCCATGTCGTGTTCGACGAAGACGATGGTTGCCGCATCGGGCGCAACGGCATGAATCACGCGGTCCATCGTGGCGAATTTCTCTTCCGCCGAAACGCCTGATGTCGGCTCGTCCAGCAGCAGCAATTTCGGACGGCGCACCAGCGCCATGGCGATGTCGACAAGCTTGCGCACACCGCCCGCAAGCTCCGAGATCGGGCGGTCGGCCAGATCGGCGAGGCCGAACCGCTCCAGCAATTCGATCGCCTTGTCGCGGCGGCCGTGGGCTGCCGCCGGCGAATAGAATGAGAGGGCATGTGCGCGCATGCCGGAGACCGCCACTGCGAGATTTTCGGCCGCTGTGAGCCCGATGAACAATTGCGGAATCTGAAACGACCTGGATATACCGAGCCGGGCGACATTTCTTGGCGAATGTCTTCCGATATCCACACCGTCAAGAGCGATCGAGCCAGAGTCGGGCTTGAGATAGCCGGTGACCATGTTGACGAAAGTTGTTTTTCCGGCGCCGTTGGCGCCGATCAGGCTGACCTTCTGACCGGCGGCGATATCCAGGGACAACGCGTCGGCGGCGACCACAGCACCGAAGCGCTTGTCGAGTCCGCGCACGGAGAGGACGGGGTTCACAGCGCCGCCTCTCTTTCGGCCGCGATAGGCGTCGCTGCCGCTGGCTTGATCAGTTTGCGGCCGTCCCTGATCCAGAGCGATCCGATGCCGCGCGGCAGAAACAGAATGACGCCCAACAGGAAGACGCCAAGCACGAGCTGCCAAGTGTTGGGAAGATACAGGTTCGAGAAAGAGCGCACCAGTTCGAGCACCAGCGAGGCGACGAACACGGCGGCGACGCTCTGATACCCCGCCAGCACCGCCACGAAGACGAATTCGCCCGACGTGGTCCAGTAGGCGAATTGCGGATCGATGTGCCGTTGCGCCATCAGGGCGAACGCGCCGCTGGCTCCGGCGAAAACAGCCGCGATAGTGAAGTTGATGGTGACGATCCGGTTGGCCGAGAGCCCGAGATACTCGACGCGCAGATTGTTCTCACGAACCGCAAGGCTGACGAGGCCGAGCTCGGACCGGAACAGGATGGTTGCCGCGATGCCGGCGAGCCCGGTGGTGACCACCGAGACCGCATACAGCATGAAGTCCGCCTCGCGCGGGTCGGTGAAGATCATGCCGAACAGGCTCGGCCGCCCGACATTGAAACCATCGGAGCCGCCGAGCGCGGTCGATTTGACCAGCGCTCCATAAAACACCATCGACAGCGCAAGCGTCAGCATGCCGAAGAAGATGCCGCTGTAGCGGGCGATCAACGGACCAATCACCAGGCCGAGCAGGCCGCCGCAGATGGCGCCGATCAACATTTGCGCCACCGCGTCAGTGATACCCCAGGCGTTGGCGATCAGCGCGACGCCATAACCACCGGCCGCAAAGAACAGACCCTGGCCGAACGAGACATTGCCGGTGCGGGCCAACACCACGATGCCAAGCGCGATCAGGGCATTGGAGGCGGCGACGGTCGCGAGCGACAGTGTCCATGTCGGAAGCACGCGGCCGAACAGCGTCGCTGCCGCCACCAGCAGGACCATGACGAGAAGGTGCGGACGACCGTGCTTCATCAAATTCGCCTTGCCGTCTCGCGCTTGAACAGACCCTCAGGGCGAAACATTAGCACCGCCGCCATGATCAGATAGATCATGAACAGCTCGGCCTGCGGCATCAGGTGCACCGAAGCTGCGCGCGCCAGTCCGACAAGCACCGCGCCGATCGCCGCACCCTCGACGCTGCCCAGTCCGCCGATCACCACAATGGCGAAACTGAGGATAATGACGTCCGAGCTGAGACCCGGCTGCATCGAGATCTTGGGCGCGGTCAGCGCGCCGGCCGTCGCCGCAAGCAGCACGCCGAAGGCAAAGGCGACCGCGTAAACCCGGTTCACCCGCACGCCCATGCTGACGCTCATTTCCTCGTTGTGGATCACGGCCAGCACGATCTTGCCGGTGATGGTGCGGTTGAGGCCGTACCAGACCGCGAAGCCGATGGCGGCGGAAACCGGTATCAGCACCAGATCGTAGCCGACATAGTACAGACCGGCGAATGCGACGTTGCCGAACAATTCGTAGGGTTGCGTCGCATAGATCGGGTTCACGCCCCAGATCAGCTTGGTAACGTCCTCGAGAATGAGAAACACCGCATAGGTCACCAGCAGCAACACCACTTCGTCGCGGCCATAGAACATTTTCAGCAGGC
>Ga0208715_1000126_pt1 | contig 27103 bp, 29 predicted proteins | sample NGESurshal092012_3_FD_184473 | JGI IMG/M metagenome (GOLD analysis project Ga0208715, IMG submission 184473) | Arctic peat soil microbial communities from Barrow, Alaska - NGEE Surface sample 210 shallow-092012 (SPAdes) | ecosystem: Environmental > Terrestrial > Soil > Wetlands > Peat ... | reverse complement strand
GGTCACATAGGTGAATTGTTTCTTGATGTCCTTGGCGAAGCCTTTTTTCTCGAGATAGTCGAGCGTGTCGGCCCGCACGATTCCGAGATCGACGCCCTGTAGGAACAGGATGTCGGCGACGCTTTGCACCGAGCCGCGGCCGACAATCGTTAGAACGCGCAGCTTGTTGCCGTCATCCAGCACGGACGCAAGGTCGGCGCCGAACTGGACATAGGTGCCGCCAATGGTGCCGGATATCACCGTCACCGTGTTGGCGTTCAAGGCCTTCTTCGTCTCCGTCGATCCGAACTGGAATATCGCTTTGAGGCTTTCGCTGACCTTTGCCGGGTCAAACTCCGTTTCCTCGGCTCGGGCCGCGAAGCCACAAGTCATCATCATGGCGAATATCGCCAGTCCAAGTAAGCGCTTCATTGGTGTCCCCCGCTTCGTAAAAGCTAATTCTGCAACTGACTGAGGCGCTGCTGCGCATCCCGTGAACCGAACCGGGCCGCCTTCTGGTACCAGCTACGCGCCATAGCCGGATCGGGAGTGATGCTTCGCATATCCGGCGTTCCAAGCACGGCTGGATCGTAGGTCTGCGCCAGCAGCAGCGCCGCGCTGGCCTCCTGCGCGTCCGCTGCCCGCTCGAGCAACAGCCGTGCCGGCGCAATGTCGCCGATCGCGATCAGGCTCTTTGCTCGCTTCAGCAGCGCCGCGAGTTCGTCGGCATCGAGCCTTCTTATCGGCGGAGCCGCGGCGGGCGCGGGCGCGGGCGGCGGATCGGTTTGCATCTGGTTCTGCTGGGCGGCCCTCAACGCGAGAGCAATATCGTCGCGCGTCGGCGTGACCCTCGCGGTCGGCGACGAGGCCCTGACACCGGCGGTCGATGGCAAGACCGGCGTCGGCGCACCGTTGCTGGCCAGTTGCACGGCGGCTGCGGGTTGTGGATTGGGGGTTTGCGTGGCGCCGGACTGATCCGCCGCTGCGGCGGGCAGCGAAGCCTTGGCGTCCGCAAACAGAGCGAGCGGATTGCCTACCGACAGAATCGCAAAAGCGATCGCTGCCGCCGATGCCGCAAGAATGCCTGCCTTGAATATCCGCGGCCAGACCACCGCTCTTTTTAGAATCCTCTCACCTCCGGTTCTTCCGAAGCCCCGCTGTCTGGATTCTTCGGCACCTTCGGAAAGAAAGAGCGGCATGGGATCTTCCGGAAGCGAGTAGTCCTTCAGCGCCATCGAAGGCGCAGATCCGTAAGCCATGAATTCGGAACCGCCTGGCTCTTCGTCATACGCCCCGACTGTCTCTTCCTCGTATGGAGTCGTATTTCGCGCCATGATGATGCCTCCGCGCTACAACGCAACATCGGGGCATCCTGGCATCAGCTCTTATTGCTCTTGTCGGCCAAGCGCCCCGCTACCGAGCCCCTAATTCGCATTTCGAATCAGTCCAAAAAGCGACAATCACCGGCGCGAATTAGGAAATATCTTGGTTTCATTGCGGCGAAACAGTCGATTTTTCGGAAAATTTTTGTGGTAATGGGCGGAATTGTCCGTGGGCTTTGGGCTGGCCGAAAGGCTGGCGAAAGAAGGTGAAACGGGTGACGCTTGGGCTAGGGAATAGTCATTGCCGGGCAAAAGCGCGAAGCGCGTCTTCCCGCCAGATGACCCGGCGATCCATCCGCTTCGAAACGTTTTGGCAAAGGGTCGATGGATGCGCGGGTCAAGCCCGCGCATGACGCTGTGGAGCCCGCAACGAAGCCATCACGGATGCAGGATCACCTTGCCCATCGCCTTGCGGCCCGCGAGCACCTTCAGGGCGTCGGCGGTCTGCGCCAGCGGGAAGGTGCGGTCGACATGGGATGAGATCTTGCCTTCCGCGGTCCACTTCACCAGCTTTTCCAGATTGGCGCGGTTCTTCTCCGGATTGAGCCGCGCCCAGGCGCCCCAGAACACGCCGCGGATATCGCAGCCCTTCAGCAGCGCCAGATTGAGCGGCATCTTCGGAATATCGCCGGCGGCGAATCCGATCACCAGGAAGCGGCCTTCCCATGCGATCGAACGCAGCGCGGCCTCGGCATAGCTGCCGCCGACCGGATCGAAGATGATATCGACGCCCTTGCCGCCGGTGAGCCGCCGCAGGCCGTCCTTGAGATCTTCGCTGGCGTAATTCAGGCCGAGCTCGGCGCCGTGCGCTTTCGCGAATTCAAGCTTTTCGTCTGATGATGCGCAGGCGATCACCTTCAGGCCCATCAGCTTGCCGATTTCGCAGGCCGCCAGACCGGTGCCGCCGGCGGCGCCGAGCACCGCCATGGTCTCGCCGCGCTTCAGGCTGGCGCGATCTTCCAGCGCATGCAGCGCGGTGCCGTAGATGATGATGATGCCGGCGGCACGATCGAAATCCAGATTGTCGGGAATTTTGACGATGGAATTCGCCGGCAGCGCGACCTTTTCGCGCGCGCCATTGTGGCCGCAGGACGCCACCACGCGGTCGCCGACCTTCAGATCGGTGACGCCTGCGCCGACGCTTTCAATCACGCCCGCGACTTCGGCTGCCGGAGAAAACGGAAACGGCGGCTTGATCTGGTATTTGCCCTGGATCATCAGGAGGTCGAAGAAATTCAGCGCCGCGGATTTAATCGCGATCACGGCCTCGCCGGGCCCGGCCACCGGATCGGGCACGTCGGCCAGCACGAGATCGTCGGGGCCGCAATATTGCGAGCAGAGAATGGCTTTCATGGACACACCTGAGTTTCGGACGCACAAATGACGCTGGATGCTTCATGCCGGAATTGAAGCCGGGCTACAATCTGATTCGAATGCTTTTGGACCGCCCGCCTATCGTCCGTCATTTCGAGCCAACGGGTCGCGCGAATGCGCGCCCGATGACAGGCTCCAAGAAGCAATCCGGAGCAACAAACGAAGTATTGGATGGCTTCGTCGCTGCGCTCCTCGCAATGACGGCGGCAAACGAAGGGATCGACCGATGTTTAAAAAAGGCCTGCTGGCGGGAAAGCGGATACTGGTCACCGGCGGCGGCTCCGGGCTCGGGGCTGCGATGGGGCGCCGCTTCGTCGAGCTCGGCGCCGAACTGATCATCTGCGGCCGCCGGCTTGAATTGCTGGAGGCGACCGCGGCGCGGATGCGCGGCGATCTCGGCGGCAAGGTCGGCGCGATCAGATGCGACATTCGCGACGGCGCTGATGTCGATGCCATGATGGACGCGATCTGGCGCGGCCGCCCGCTCGACGTGCTGGTCAACAATGCCGCCGCGACATTCATCGCGCAGACCGAGCGATTGTCGTTTCGCGCCGCCGACGCAATTCTCGCGCCGACGCTGCATGGCGCGATGTATTGCACGCTCGCTGCGGGCAAGCGCTGGATCGAAGGGGGACACAAGGGCGTGGTGCTCAGCATCCTCTCGACCTCGACCATTACCGGCCGCGCCTTCACGGTGCCTTCGGCGATGGCGAAGTCCGCTGTTCTCGCGATGACCAAGAGCCTCGCAGTGGAGTGGGGACCCAGGGGCATCCGCACGGTGGCGATTGCGCCCGGCGCGTTTCCGACCCCGGGCGCGTCGGGTCAGCTTCGGCCCGAGGGCCGCGACGAAGGGTGGGCGTCGAGGAATCCGCTCGGCCGCGTCGGCGAACATCGCGAGCTCGCCGATCTTGCAAGTTTCCTGATTTCCGATTCTGCCGGCTACATCAACGGCGAGATGGTGGTGCAGGACGGCGGCGCGCATTTGCGCAGTTCCGGCGCCGAGGATCTCTTGCAATGGACCGACGCACAGTGGGAGAAGCAGCGGGCGGCGCGGTCGAAAAGCTCTGGATGAACTGCGCCGCACGCAGCGCAACGGAGTTCTCGGTCTGCCAGATCAGAGATCCGTAACTGCCTTCCCAAAAAGTCTTTTCCCGGCTATCCATCGCCCGTGTGACGGGGGATGTCGGGCCATCTTCCAGTCACAATAATGAGGGAACCAAATTTGGTGATGTCCGTGCGGCGAATGCTGACAGCTCTGGGGCTAAGTGTGCTGGTGTGCGGGGTTGCAGGCCTTGCGCAGGCGCAGAGCGCGTCGTCGAAAGCCTCGAAGGGCGCGGCCAAGCCCGCGGCGGCAAAGCCGGAAACCAGGCCCGCCGCCGCCGCCGCTGTCGCGGGTGGCGCGGAGCCGACGCTGATCGGCCAGTTCGGCACCTGGGGCGCCTACACCGCAACGCCGAACGGCAAGAAGGTGTGCTTCGCGCTCGCAAAACCCTCGTCGTCGAAAACCAATCCGCCGAATCGCCCGCGCGACCCGGCCTACGCATTCGTCTCCACGCGTCCGGCGGAAAAAGTCACCAACGAAGTCTCGGTCATGATCGGTTATACGCTGAAGCCGGGCTCGGAATCGACTCTGGAGGTCGGCGGCGCTTCTTACGCGATGTACACCCAGGGCGACGGCCTCTGGATCAAGAATGCCGCCGAGGAAGAGCGGATGGTCGACGCCATGCGCAAGGCCGCCGACGTGGTGGTCAAGGGGGTCTCGGCGAAGGGCACCGAGACCACGGATACGTTCTCGCTGAAGGGCCTTTCCCAGGCGCTCGACAAACTGGCGCAGGATTGCAAGCGCTAAGCGGCTTTCAACGCTAAAACCGATGCATTTGGTGCCTTTCCAGCGGGCCTTGGAAGGCCTATCTGATGCTCCATGAACGAGACAATGACCAGCACTTCAATCGAAGCCGGTTCCGGCGCGAACGCGCCCTTGGAGAAGATCGCGCTCGAAACCTATGTGCCGCCGGCAAAGCCCTCGCTGGTCGGACTGTCGCGCGCCGAGATAGCGGAACAGCTCGGCGCCATCGGCGTGGCGCCGGCGCAGCGCAAGATGCGCGTGCAGCAATTGTGGCACTGGATCTATGTCCGCGGCGCGAAGACGTTCGGCGATATGACCAGCATCTCCAAGGAAATGCGTGCGCAACTGGAACAACATTTCACCGTCGCGCGTCCCGAGGTGGTCGCGGAGCAGGTTTCCAACGACGGCACCCGCAAATGGCTGCTGCGATTGCCGAGCGGCGATTCGATCGAGAAGGCGCATGAAGTCGAGTGCGTCTATATTCCGGAAACCGACCGCGGCACGCTGTGCGTTTCCTCGCAGGTTGGCTGCACGCTGAATTGCTCGTTCTGCCACACCGGCACGCAACGCCTGGTCCGCAATCTTACCGCAGGTGAAATCGTCGGCCAGATCATGGTGGCGCGCGATCGCCTCAATGACTGGGCCGACCGCGCCACCCCGACCGGCAGCCGCCTCGTCACCAATGTGGTGATGATGGGCATGGGCGAGCCGCTGTATAATTTCGAGGCAGTGCGCGATGCGCTTTTGATCGTCGCCGACAATGAGGGCGTCGGCATTTCCCGCCGCCGCATCACGCTGTCGACCTCGGGCGTGGTGCCGAACATCATCCGGACCGGCGACGAAATCGGAGTCATGCTGGCGATCTCGCTGCACGCAGTGCGCGACGAATTGCGCAACGAACTGGTGCCGCTGAACCGGAAATATCCGATCGACGAATTGCTGCAGGCCTGCCGCGACTATCCCGGCTCGTCCAATGCGCGGCGGATCACCTTCGAATATGTGATGCTGAAAGGCGTCAACGATTCGCTTGAAGACGCCAAGCTGCTGGTGAAGATGCTGAAGGGGATTCCGGCCAAGATCAATCTTATTCCGTTCAATCCGTGGCCGGGCACGCGCTACGAATGTTCGGACTGGGATCAGATCGAAAAGTTCTCGGAATATATTTTCAACGCCGGTTACTCCTCTCCGGTGCGCACGCCGCGCGGCCGCGACATCCTCGCCGCCTGCGGCCAATTGAAATCGGAGACCGAGAAATTGTCGGTGCGCGAGCGGCAGGCGCTGCGCGCCATGGCGATGACGGACTAGCGATGGCACTTATCGGTCGTCTCTTCGTCATTCTGTTCGGATTTCTCGCCGCATGTCTGGTGGCGGGGATGATCGTGGTCGGCGCGGTGCTGTTTCCGGAATTCAGCGATCTCGGCTCTGGTCCGATCGATCCCGGCGCGCTGAACATCGTGCTCGGCTTCGGCTTCATCTTCATCAGCGGCTTCGCGCTGCTGCCGGCGATGATCGTGGTCGCGCTCACCGAAGCATTCTATATCAGGGGCGCGCTGACCTACGCGGTCGGCGGCGGCCTGGTCGGTCTGGCGTGCTATCTCGGCCTTGTCCCGTTCGATACCGCAACGCTTCGCTTCGACGGCATCGTCCGGCGTCATCTCGAAATCATGACCGGCGCGGGGATCGTCGCGGGGATCGTCTACTGGATGATCGCGGGCCGCAATGCCGGGGCATGGCGCGAACCACCGCCCGCGCCGCCGCCACTGCCCCCGCTGCCGTCAGCGTCTCCACAATCACCGCCGTCATCGTGATCGCACCCACCCTCATTGCGAGGAGCGTAAGCGACGAAGCAATCCAGTCCGATCCGCGTCTCTGGATTGCTTCGCGGAGCCTGTCATCGGGCGCGCATTCGCGCGACCCGTTGGCTCGCAATGACGGGGGTTCTCATCACCGCGCCCGTCGGCTAAACCCCGCGCCATGAACCGGACCGGACTCTCCATCGCGCTGGCCTTGGCGCTTGTTGTCGGATTGCTGTTCGGGATTTATCCCGAGCTCGATCTGAAGCTTGCGGCCTTGTTTTACGATCCCGCGACCAGAATCTTTCCGCTCAAGCTCAACACGCTGGCCGCGATCGCGCGCGACGGCGCGATGTGGATTGCTTGGGGCCTTGCGCTGCCGGCGATTGTCGCACTGGTGGCGAAGCTGGTGCGGCCGGACCGGCCGCTGCTGATATCCGGACGTGCAATCATCTTCCTGCTCGTCACCCTGATTCTTTCCGCGGGCGTTCTCACCAATCTCACCTTCAAGAGCTATTGGGGCCGGCCGCGCCCGGTGGTGGTGACGCAATTCAACGGCGATCTGCCGTTCGTCCCGTGGTGGGATCCGCGCGGCGGCTGCGGGCGAAATTGTTCGTTCTTCTCCGGCGAAGGCGCCACCGCGTTCTGGACCTACGCCCCCGCGGCGCTGGCACCGCCGGCATGGCGGCCGCTGGCCTATGTCGCCGCGACTTTGTTCGGCGTGATGACCAGCGTGCTCAGGATGGCGTTCGGCGGGCATTTCTTCACCGATGTCGCAGCCGCAGGGCTGGTGACGTTTCTGGTGGTCTGGCTGGCCTACGCCTGCATCTACCGCTGGCGTCAGACCCGGCTATCCGACGAGCGCATCGATGCCGCGCTGACGCGGCTGGCCTGGCCCGGTTACCGCCTCGTGCAGAGATGGCGCGGGCGCGATGTCGGGCCGAGTCCGTCCGTGTGAGCGCTTGCGCCAGATGCCTTTCTGCCTATAGTCCCGGCAAATTTTAACGGCATTCAAATTCAACAGGATTTTCATGAGCAAGGACGTCAAGAAGGTGGTGCTCGCCTATTCGGGCGGGCTGGACACCTCGATCATCTTGAAGTGGCTGCAGACCACCTATGGCTGCGAGGTGGTGACCTTCACCGCCGACCTCGGCCAGGGCGAGGAGCTCGAGCCGGCGCGGCAAAAGGCGCTGCTGCTCGGCATCAAGCCGGAAAACATCTTCATCGAGGACCTGCGCGAGGAATTCGTCCGCGACTACGTATTTCCGATGTTCCGCGCCAACGCGGTCTATGAGGGGCAGTATCTGCTCGGCACTTCGATCGCCCGTCCGCTGATTGCCAAGAAGCAGATTGAAATCGCCGAGAAGCTCGGCGCCGATGCGGTGTCGCATGGCGCCACCGGCAAGGGCAACGATCAGGTCCGCTTCGAACTCGGCTATTATGCGCTGAAGCCCGACATCACCATCATCGCGCCTTGGCGCGAATGGGATTTTCGTTCGCGCGAGCAACTGATCGCGTTTGCGGAAGCGCACCAGATTCCGATCGCGAAGGACAAGCGCAACGAGGCGCCGTTCTCGGTCGACGCCAATCTCTTGCACGCCTCCAGCGAAGGCAAGGTGCTCGAGGATCCTGCGCAGGAAGTGCCCGATTACGTCTACTCGCGCACCATCGATCCCGAGAAGGCGCCGGACAAGGCGACCTACATCACCGTCGATTTCGAGAAGGGCGACGCCACCGCGATCGACGGCAAGAAACTGTCGCCCGCAACGCTGCTGGCGAAACTCAACGAACTCGGCCGTGCCAACGGCATCGGGCGGCTTGATCTGGTGGAAAACCGTTTCGTCGGCATGAAGTCGCGGGGCATGTACGAGACGCCGGGCGGCACCATTCTGTTGGTGGCGCATCGCGGCATCGAATCGATCACGCTCGATCGCGGTGCGGCGCACCTCAAGGACGAGCTGATGCCGAAATATGCCGAGCTCGTCTACAACGGCTTCTGGTTCGCGCCGGAGCGCGAGATGCTGCAGGCGGCGATCGATCACAGCCAGGCCTATGTCACCGGCCGGGTGCGTCTGAAACTTTACAAGGGAAATGTCATCGTGGTCGGCCGCGAGAGCAAGTATTCGCTGTACGATCAGGATCTCGTCACCTTCGAGGAAGGTGCGGTGGCTTACGATCACCGCGATGCCGCGGGCTTCATCAAGCTCAATGCCTTGCGGCTGCGCACGCTCGGCCAGCGCAAGAAGAAGCTGGGGCTGTAGGGGCGCGCTATCTCCGTCGCCGGGACGACTCGTAGAAATAGCTGTGCCCAAAAAACAAAAATGGCCGGGATTGCTCCCGGCCATTTCATTTAGCGAAAGCTTGGTCTCACCGCGGCGGCGCGATGCCCGGCGGCGGGGGCGGCAGCGACGCCGTTCCGCCGTTGAGCAATGGCGTGATGCGGCGGACGGTGACGCGTCGATTGATACGGCTTGGCCCGCTGGTCTGTTCTTTCAGATATTGCGAACCGTATCCTTGCGAGGTCAGGTTTTCCGCGGGCACCCCGAATTGCTGGGTCAGCAACGCGGCAGCGGATTCGGCGCGCCGATCCGACAGCGACAGATTGTCGACATCCGATCCAACCGCGTCGGTGTGGCCCTCGATCAGGAACACCTCGCGCGGGTTGCGCGCGATCGCCCGATTGAGTCCGTCCGCGATTCCCTGCAGCTTCGCCGCCTGATCGGGTGGAATCTCCCACGATCCGGTTTCGAAGGTGATGGAGTTGAGATCGATGCTCGGCATCAACTGTCGCACCGACGGGCTGTAGCGGATTTCGTCGAGCGAATAACGCCGCTCGATCCGGTCCACCGGCGGCGCCTCCATGGTCTCGTAAATCAAATCCGGCGGCGCGTCCTCGGCTTCGACGACGTAGCGATCGTAGGGAATGCGGATGATCGGCGGCGGCAGGTCGACATAGAAACCTCCGACCGCGCGCGGGTCGCGATAGGTATTGTCGATGATGATGATCTCGCGGCCCCGCTCATCCCGGCGGATCCGTCGCAGCAACTGGCCGTCGCGGCCGCTCACGGTGATGATCTGCGTGCCGTCGGGGCGAATCACGATGGTGCGGGTTTCGCCGCCGACCTGCTGGGTCTGGATATCGCGCGCGCCGAAGCGGAATCGATCCTCTTCGTTGTGACGAATGAACGACTGGCCGCCGGGATCGCGAATGATGACCCGGCCGGGCTCGGTAAAGACCGTGCGGCCGCCTTCCTGGGTTTCCTTCCGCGCGCCACGGAAGTCATCCATGCGGCGCGGCCCGGGTGCTGCCGCACCCGGAGCAATGGGCGCCAGGGCTTGGGCGGGCGGTGGCGCCGCCGGAATCGGCGCGCTGACCGTTGGCGGAGCGTGACGCGCTAACGGAGCGGCTCCGGGTGGCAGCGCAGTCTGCCCGCCGGCGCCACCCGGTATGGGAGCGGCATTCGGCGCCAGGTTGCTCGGTGGCGGTCCGGTACGCGGGGGTGGCGTACCCGCGGCTCCGCCTGCGGGGGGAACCGAAGGCGCAATTTGAGTCTGCGGCGCTGCTGCGGCGGGCGGGGTGCCCGATCCCGGAGGTGGCGTCTGTCCGGGTGCCAACTTCTGCAGGGGCTGGCCGGGTGCGGACGGTGCGACCCCTGATGCCGGCGGCAATTGTTTCGTGCCCGCAGGCGGCGGCGGTACCGGAGACGGCGCGATCCCTGATGCCGGCGGCAATTGCTTCGTGCCCGCAGGCGGCGTCGGCGAAGGCGCAGGTTGCGGAGATACTGGACCGGGCTCACGCTTCTGCTGAAGCTGTTCGCGGACAGCCGGCGAAGACGCTGGCGCGCCCTTTTCAAGCCGCTCAAGCCTCGGCGCTGGTGCGGTTGGCGCTTCCGGTGGCTTCGGCGCGATTGGCGCCGCAGGATGCGGCGGTGGCGGTGGCGGCGGTGGCGGCGCGGGTCGCGGCGGCGGCGCCGCAGCAGGCGGGGGAGGCGCGGGCCGGGGCGGCGGTGCTGCGGCCGGAGGCGGCGGCGCGGGTCGCGGCGGCGGCGCTGCAGCTGGCGGAGGAGGTGCCGGGCGCGCAGGCGGGGCTGCCTTCGGGGCTGCCTTCGGTGCTTCCTTCGGCTTGGGCTTGCCGTCGGGGCCGACATCGGTGGCTGCCTGCGCCACAACCAGCGGCGCGGTTTGCGCGTGCGATGAAGAGGCTGCGAAATGCATCGCCGTAAGAGCGGTTGTGGCGAGCAGCACGAGACGAAGGTTTGTCATGATGGTCTGGGTCCCCGGATGATTCTTGACAACAAGGCTTGGCAACAAGGTCTGGCGATCAACGAATAAGCGTTAGGCCGGATTGTGGCGGCCTCCAAAGGCGGACTTGCTTTTATTTCTGCCGAAGGAAAGTCCTGACGCGCCCTTGTTCATTGCGCATTCAGACGATCGTTCCAAACCGTACTTTCACATTGTCCCCTGCGAGAAATCTGATGTGCCCGGATTTAGATCGGGCTCCGAGCCCGGCAAACCGGCGATCCCGGCATCGGTTGGATAGGGCGTGTGCGGTCCTTGCGGTCCGCGCACCGGCAACTCGTCCGGCATGCGGCCCGGCAGCTCCTCGGGCGTCGCCGGCTCGCCGGGATCCTGCATCGGCGGCGGAATCTCAGGCCGTGGATTTCCCGGCGGACTTTCCTGTGGCGGCTCCGACGGTTGTCCCGGCTTGATCGGCGGATCCTCTTGCGGATCGATCGGCATTTCGCTCTTTCCGGAATTTAAATCCGGTGCGTCAACGGCGCGGTGGCGACAAAGTTCCGTGGCAGGGCCTATGCGCGTACCAATAGCGTGTTTCTCGGCGTAGCCGCGCGCCAGCATGTCGGCGATGCAGTCGCCGAGCCATTCATGGCGCGACAGATGCTCGATCACCGCCGCCCGTGGCCATAGCGATTGCGGCGCCTCCTTGAAGAAGCCGGTCAGTACGCGGTCCTCATAACCCTCGACATCGATCTTCAACGCATCGACCTGGCCTACCCCGGCGTCGCCGAGAATGCGCCGTAGCCGCAACGACGGCACCCTGATGGCATTGCCCGAGCGTTCGCCTGACACGATGTGGCTGGCGCCGAGATTGTCGCCGTCGGTCTCGATCATCAGCTCGCCGTCAGAAGGGCCGGCCGCAGCGGCCACCAGGGTAACCTGGGTGAAGCCCGACGCGGCGCGGTTGAACGCAAGCCGCGCATGGGTGATGGGATGGGGCTCGATCGCGATCACCTTTCCGCGTTCGCCGACGTGACGCGCCAGCACCATGGCGTAGGTGCCGACATTGGCGCCGACATCGACGAACACGCCGCCGACGGGTGTGTGCGCACGCAGAAAATCCAGCTCCTCGAGGTTGTAATCGGGATTGAACAAGGCGCCGCGCTCGGTGGCGCTGGCCTGATGATAGAACCGAAACGACGCGCCCTGATATTGGATATCGACCGGACCCGCGCGCAGCAGGTTGACCAGCCGCGACAGCATCGGGCGGAACGCGCCGCGCTTCAGCCTTGAGCGTTGCGCCAGCGCGATGACGGCATGCTGCGCAGCGGTCGGTGCGAACGCCCCGAACGGGGGCAACGCCGGATCGTTGGCCGCGGCGATGCCGGGTGGCAGTGTCGATATCGTCAAAAAGTCCTCGCGGAAAGCTTGCGAATGCCGCGCCTACATAGCCGACTTTGCGGGCGGCTCCAACGACGCGCGCGGCGATCGAGGCCAGTGCCGATCACATATGGCTGGTTCCGCAAGCAGAATGCTCCGGCATCGGGCAACGGGCGGCAGAAAAACGCGTTGGCCTAAACAGGAAGCACAAGAAATCCGGCGCGCGGAAAGTGCACGACCACCTCGCCGGCGCGTGGATCATGCCTCCGAATGGCGATGTATTGTGACGAGAGCGCGACGATCTCGCCGTTCACTTTGATCTTGCCATAGTCGTCGGGCATGACCTCGACCCGGTCGCCGGGTTTGCGGCCGTTGGGATCGTTGGGGTCAGACAACTCGGCGGTCTGCGGCGTGGCGGCAGCGGCGATGTCGAGCGCTGCGGAGGTGGATATTTCACTGCAGCGACCGTGGCCGACCGCGCGTATTCGTGTTTCCCATGCACGCGTGTTGCCGAACTCTGCGAGCATCTCGTCGGCATTCGGGAGATGCGCGCGCACATACCAGACGTTCATGTAGGCGTTTACATCGCAAAGACTGGCCTTGTCGCCGCTGATCCAGGTTCGGCCGTCGCCAAGCTGGGCCTCGATCCATTGCACGTGCGAACGGAACTGATCGCGCATTTGCGGGATTGCCGACGTCATTGCCGCGACGTCGAACCTGGCGCCGCGCAGTTTTTCAACGGTCGGCGATGAAATCCTGCGGGACCTTGTCCGCCAGCGAGCCGAACACGAGGTTCACTGTATTCTGAAAGAACGACCGGTCGGTCCACATCGCCGTGGCCCAGCCGACGCCTTCATATCCCTTTGGGAACAGGGTCGGTTCCGGGAAACGCCGTTCCAGCTCGCGAATGATGCACTGGGTGTCGCAATAGATGTCGGCGCCGATCTGCATCACCGGCGTGCGCCGATAGCCCCCGGTCAACGGCATCAAATGGGGACGCGGCATGATTCGCGAAATATGGACTGAGGTCCATGCGATGTTCTTCAGGCCGAAGACGATACGGACCTTTTCCGAGAACGGCGATTGATCGAAATGATGCAGGATGATTGGGGACGCGGCCGTCATGCGATCTGTTCAAGCTCATGCCTGGCGGAGAATAACCCGCGAATGACGAGCTTACAACGCGTCGAACGGGCGTCAGATCTGGCGCTCGACCATCTTCAGCTTGAGTTCGGCGATGGCCGCGGCAGGATCCAGACCCTTCGGGCAAGCCTTGACGCAATTCAGGATGGTGTGGCAGCGATAGAGCCGGAACGGGTCCTCGAGATTGTCGAGCCGCTCGCCGGTGGCCTCATCGCGGCTATCCTTGACCCATCGTGTCGCCTGCAGCAATGCGGCCGGGCCGAGATAGCGGTCGCTGTTCCACCAATAGCTCGGGCATGAGGTCGAGCAGCAGGCGCAGAGAATGCATTCATAGAGGCCGTCGAGTTTTTCGCGTTCCTCGTGGCTCTGCCGCCATTCCTTCTGCGGCGTCGGCGTGGTGGTCTTCAGCCACGGCTCGATCGAGGCGTATTGCGCGAAGAAATTGGTGAGGTCGGGGACCAGATCCTTCACCACAGGCTGATGCGGCAGCGGATTGATCTTCACCGCGCCGTCCTTCACGTCGTGCATCGACTTGGTGCAGGCCAGCGTGTTCTGGCCGTCGATGTTCATGGCGCAGGAGCCGCAAACGCCCTCGCGGCAGGAGCGGCGGAAGGTCAGCGTCGGGTCGATGTTGTTCTTGATCCAGATCAGCGCGTCGAGAACCATCGGGCCGCAATCGTTGCTGTCGATGAAGTAGGTATCGACGCTCGGATTCTTGCCGTCGTCCGGGTTCCAGCGATAGACCTTGAATTCGCGCGTCTGCGTCGCGGCAGCCGGTTTCGGCCAGGTCTTGCCGCCGGTGATCTTTGAATTTTTTGGCAGTGCGAATTCAACCATGCTGTCAAGCCTTCGCTGTCGTCATCAATACACCCGCGCTTTCGGCGGGATGTACTGAACGTCATTGGTCATGGTGTAGCTGTGCACCGGTCGATAATCGATTGACGTATTGCCGCCATCGTCGATCCACCCCAGCGTATGCTTCATCCAGTTCTTGTCGTCGCGGTCGGGGAAATCCTCGCGGGCGTGGGCGCCGCGGCTTTCGGTGCGGTTCGCCGCCGAGTCCATCGTCACCACAGCCTGAACGATCAGATTGTCGAACTCCAGCGTCTCCACCAGATCGGAATTCCAGGTCAGCGAGCGGTCGGTCACCGCGATGTCGCCGATGCCGCCATGCACCTTGTGAATCAAATTATGGCCTTCGCTCAGCACCTCGCCGGTGCGGAACACCGCGCAATTGTTCTGCATCACGTGCTGCATGCTGTCGCGCAGCTTCGCGGTCGGCGTGCCGCCGGCCGCATAACGATAATGATCGAGCCGACCGAGCGCCTTGTCGGCCGAACCGGCCGGCAGTTCCGGCTGCTTGCCGTTCGGCGTCAGCTTTTCGGCGCAGCGCAACGCCGCGGCGCGGCCGAACACCACGATGTCGATCAGCGAATTGGAGCCGAGGCGGTTGGCGCCATGGACCGAAACGCAGGCCGCTTCGCCCACCGCCATCAGGCCCGGCACCACGAAGTTGTCGTCGCCGTTCTTCTTGGTCAGTACTTCGCCGTGATAATTGGTCGGAATGCCGCCCATGTTGTAATGCGCGGTCGGCACGATCGGGATCGGCTCGCGCGTCACATCGACATTGGAGAAAATCCGCACCGTTTCCGAAATGCCCGGCAGCCGTTCGTGCAGCACCTTGGGATCGAGATGATCGAGGTGCAGGAAGATGTGGTCTTTCTTCCTGCCGACGCCGCGGCCTTCGCGGATTTCGATGGTCATCGCGCGCGACACCACGTCGCGCGAGGCGAGATCCTTGGCGGACGGCGCATAGCGCTCCATGAAGCGCTCGCCCTCGGAGTTCACCAGATAGCCACCTTCGCCGCGCGCGCCCTCGGTGACGAGGCAGCCGGCGCCGTAAATTCCTGTCGGGTGGAATTGCACGAATTCCATGTCCTGCAGCGGCAGGCCGGCACGCAGCGCCATGGCGCTGCCGTCACCGGTTTGAGTGTGGGCGCCGGTGCAGGAATGATAGATGCGCCCATAGCCCCCGGTGGCAAGGATGGTGGTTTGTGCGCGGAAGCGGTGCAGCGTGCCGTCGTCGAGCTTCAGCGCGATCACGCCGCGGCAGGTGCCCTGGTCGTCCATGATCAGGTCGATGGCGAAGAACTCGATGTAGAATTCCGCGGAGTGACGCAGCGCCTGGCCATACATGGTGTGCAGCATGGCGTGGCCGGTGCGATCGGCGGCGGCGCAGGTGCGCTGGGCCTGGCCCTTGCCGTAGTCCAGCGTCATGCCGCCGAACGGGCGCTGGTAGATCCTGCCGTCCTCGGTGCGCGAGAACGGCACGCCCCAGTGCTCGAGTTCGTAGACCGCCTCCGGTGCCTGGCGCACCATGTATTCGATCGAATCCTGATCGCCGAGCCAGTCCGACCCCTTGACGGTGTCGTACATATGCCAGCGCCAGTTGTCCTCGTGCATGTTGCCGAGCGCCGCCGAGATGCCGCCCTGCGCCGCGACGGTGTGCGAGCGCGTCGGAAATACCTTGGTGATGCAGGCGGTGCGCAGTCCGGCTTCGCCGCAGCCGACCACCGCGCGCAGGCCGGCGCCGCCGGCGCCGACCACGACGACGTCGTAGGTGTGGTCTTCAATCGGATAGGCATGGCCATTGGTGGCGGGACCACCGCTGCCGGTTGCGCCCTTGCCGTTGCCATCAGCGGCCATGCGCTAAACTCCAGAGGACAGTTTGAGAATCGCGTAGATCGAGGCCAGCGCCACCGCGACCGAGAAGAAGTTATTGGCCATGATCGAGGCCATCTTCAGCTTCTCGTTGTGCACGTAGTCCTCGATCACCACCTGCATGCCGATCTTCATGTGCCAGGCGCTGGCGATGATGAACAGCAGCATGATGATCGCAATCAGCGGCGAGCCGAGAATTTGCGCGGCGCCGGCCTGATTGCGGCCGAGCAGCATCATCACCACCACGATGACGGGTACGATCAGCAGCGTCGTTGCGACCGCGGTGACGCGCTGGCGCCAGAAATCCGAGGTGCCGGAGTGCGAAGCGCCGAGCGCGCGAACGCGCGCGAGCGGCGTGCGCATCGATTTCGCAGCAGGAGAATTCGGCGAGGTCATCGTCCGCCTCCGATCGCATAGGCGGCGATCCACAGCAGCACCGTCAGCGAAATGCCGCCGATCAGCGCGCCCCAGGTCAGCGTTTCGCGCTCGCTCGCCTTGAAACCATAGCCGAGATCCCAGATGAAATGCCTGAGACCGCTGAGCAAATGGTGCATCAAAGCCCAGGTATAGCCGAATACGATCAGGCGGCCGATGAAGCTGCCGGTAAAGGCCTGCACGTTGGAATAGGCGGCGGGGCCCGATGCCGCGGCGATCAGCCACCATGCCAGCAGCAAGGTGCCGAAATACAGCGCAACGCCGGTCAGGCGATGGACGATGGACATCGCCATCGTCAAAGACAGGCGATAGGTCTGCAGGTGCGGCGAAAGCGGTCGTTCGATCCTGGCGGTCATCGGCGGCTTTGACGGTTTGCGGGCCCGCGCGCAGGGGCCCTTCGGGGATCGCGGTAGACGATTCCTATTTACGAAGTCGAACCAGTCAGCGCAACGGCGAAATCGCCGTTTGCGAATGAATGTTCATAGCTTCAGATGAGCCTTGCATTGACGGGGATTGACAGGGATGCCTTGCACTGTTGGCTAGCGCCGATGAAGCCCGATTCATGCGCAGATGCGGTCAACGCGCGGGCGGCAATGGGGCGGGGACAATGGTTGCAGGATTGAACGCCTCCGAACTGCTTGAACTGGCGCTGTTGCTGGTGGCGGTGGGCGCGCTGTCAGGATTTCTCGCCGGCGTGTTCGGGATCGGCGGCGGCGCGATCCTGGTGCCGGTCTTTTATGAATGCTTCCGGCTCGCCGGCGTGCCGATCGAGGTGCGGATGCCGCTGTGCATCGGCACCTCGCTCGCCATCATCATTCCGACCTCGATCAGTTCGTTTCGCGCCCATTACATCAGAGGCGCGGTGGATATGGAAATTGTCAAGGACTGGTGGCTGCCGGTGGTGATCGGCGTAATCGCCGGCAGCGTGACCGCGCGCTACGCGCCGGAGCGGCTGTTCAAGATCGTGTTCGTGACGGTGGCATATTCAGCCGCGGCTCGCCTGCTGCTGGCCCGGGCGACCTGGAAATTCGGCGATGTCTTCCCGCGGGGGCCGTTGATGAAACTCTACGGCTTCCTCGTCGGACTGCTCTCCACCCTGATGGGCATCGGCGGCGGACTGTTCTCGAATCTGCTGATGACCTTCTATGGCCGGCCGATACATCAGGCGGTCGCGACTTCGTCGGCGCTGGCGGTGCTGATCTCGATTCCCGGCGCGTTCGGCTATGTCTATGCCGGCTGGCCTGCGGCGGCGCGCTATCCCGATGTCGCCGCGCTGCAATTGCCGTTTGCGATCGGTTACGTCTCGCTGATCGGCGCCGTGCTGGTGATGCCGACCAGCCTGTTGACCGCGCCGCTCGGCGTGAAGGCCGCGCATGCGATGTCGAAGCGCACGCTGGAAATGGCGTTCGGCTGTTATCTCTTCATCGTCGGCAGCCGGTTTGTGATCAGTCTGCTGTAGCCGACAAGGCGGAAGGCAGGTTTCACGAGGTTGCAACGAACGGACGATGATCCGCGTCGTTGAAATCCGCGGTGATTTGGATAAATGTCCCCGTGCGGCGAGGACATTCGGACGGGGCATTCATGAAGCGGCGCAAGTTTATCACGTTACTCGGCGGCGCCGCTGCCGGGTGGCCGCTCGCGGTGCGCGCAGCAGACGTCGATGCCGGTGATAGGGTTCCTGCGCAGCACGTCGCTCGCTGACGCGACGGAACTCGTAACCGCGTTCCGCCAGGGCCTGAAGGAGGCAGGTCTGGTCGAGGGCCAGAACGTCGCGATCGAATTTCGCTGGGGCGAGGGTCAGAATGACCGATTGCCGGCTCTGGTGGATGATTTGATCCGACGGCCGGTGGCCGTGATCGTCGGGGACGCTGTTGCCATGCTCGTGGCCAGGGCCACAACCACGACCATACCGATCATCTTCACGGCTGGGGGCGATCCGGTCAAGGAGGGATTGGTCGCCAGCCTGAACCGGCCGAGCGGCAATGTCACCGGCGTGCACTTTTTCGGCGGGGTGTTGGGGGCGAAGCGGCTGGAGCTGCTGCGCCAGTTGGTGCCGAACGCGACAACAATTGCCGTGCTGGTATACCCGAACACGCCGAATACCGAGGCGGAACGAAGAGACGTGCAGGCCGCGGCGCAGGCGATCGGGCAGCAACTCATCATTCTTGATGCCAGCAGCGACCGCGACATCGACACGGCCTTTGCAACGTTCGTCCAGCGCGGGGCCGGTGCGCTGCTCGCCGGTTCCAGTGCTTTCATGGTCTCCCATCGGGAGCGGCTGGTCGCGCTGGCGGCACGCCATGCGCTGCCGGCGATCTATCACGTGCGAGAGATTGTTGCGGCCGGGGGCCTGATGAGCTACGGCGCCAGCCTCGCCGATGCCTATCGCCAGGCTGGTATATATGCCGGGCGGATCCTCAAGGGTGAGAAGCCGGGCGACCTGCCGGTCATGCGGTCAACCAAATTCGAATTCGTGATCAATCTCAGGACCGCCAAGGCACTCGGCCTCAGCGTGCCGCCGACGCTGCTTGCGACCGCCGACGAGGTGATCGAATGAAGCGGCGCGAGTTCATCGCGGGGATCGGAGGCGCGGCGGTCGCGCCTTCTTTTCTTTGGCCGCTTGCCGCGCGCGCGCAGCAGGCTTCGATGCCGGTGATCGGATTTATCGGCAGCGGATCGCCGGATGATCAGGTGAATCTGGTGGCTGCGACGCGCCAGGGCCTGAAGGAAGCCGGATACATCGAAGGCGAGAATATAAAGATCGAATATCGCTGGGCCGAAGGCCGCTACGATCGATTGCCGGGTCTGGCGGCGGAACTGGTGAGCCGGCAGGTCGCCTTGATCATCGCCGCCGGCGGCAGCGACCCCGGCCGTGCCGCCAAGGCCGCGACATCGACCATTCCGATCGTCTTCATAACCGCTGCCGATCCGGTCAGGACCGGCCTCGTCGCCAGCCTCAATCGGCCCGAGGGCAACATCACCGGTATCAGCATGATCGGGGCGACGCTGGAGGCCAAGCGGATCGAACTCCTGCACGAGGTGGTGCCGCAGGCGTCCACCATCGGCGTCCTCATCAACCCGAAATATCCCGCGGCAAAAATTCAGGCGCAGGAAGTGCAGGAGGCGACGGCTCGGCTCGGGGTGCAGCTGGTGTTACTGAACGCCAGTACGGAGCAAGAAGTCGATGCGGCATTCGCCGCCTTCGTTCAGCAAAAAGCCGGAGCGCTGCTTGCCTGCAACGACCCGTTCTTTGGCTCGTATCGCGAAAAGCTGGCTGAATTGGCGCTCCGCCACGCGCTGCCGGCGATGTCGTTTCGCCGCGAGTTTGCGGAAGTCGGCGGTCTTCTCAGCTATGGAGCGCATTTTGGGGACGGATATCGCCAGGCCGGCGCTTATGCCGGCAGGATATTGAAAGGTACAAGGACAACCGACCTTCCGGTGATACAGCCGACCAAATTTGAGCTCGTCATCAATCTCAAAACCGCCAAGGCGCTGGGTCTTGCGATTTCCGAGTCGTTCCTGCTGCGTGCCGACGAAATCATCGAATGAGAGGCAAGTATTACGTCGTTCCGGCGAACGCCGGGAGGACGAGTAACTTGAAGGCAGCGAGCTATTTCGAATAAATTTTTGAATAAGTATCGCGCAGAATATTCTTCTGCACCTTGCCCATGGCGTTGCGCGGCAATTCGTCGACCACGATCACCCGTTTCGGCATCTTGAATTTCGCGAGGCGGCCGTCGAGCGCCTTCAGCACCGCGGCTTCATCGACCCTGGCGCCCTTGTCGCAGACCACGACGGCGGTGACGCCCTCGCCGAAGTCGGCATGCGGCACGCCGATCACGGCGGATTCGATCACGCCCGGCATGGCGTCGATCTCGCTCTCGATTTCCTTCGGATAGACGTTGAAGCCGCCGGAGATCACCAGATCCTTGCCGCGGCCGAGAATATGCACGTAGCCGTTGGCGTCGATCTTGCCGAGATCGCCGGTAATGAAAAATCCGTCGTCGCGGAATTCAGCCTTGGTCTTTTCCGGCATCCGCCAGTAGCCCTTGAAGACGTTTGGCCCCTTGACCTCGATCATGCCGATGCTGTCGCGCGCCAGCTCTTTGCCGGTTTCCGGATCGGTGACGCGCACGGTGACGCCGGGCAGCGCATGGCCGACCGCGCCGGGAACGCGATCACCGTCATAGGGATTCGACGTGTTCATGTTGGTCTCGGTCATGCCGTAGCGCTCGAGCACGGCATGGCCGGTGCGCGCCGCCCATTCGCGATGGGTATCGGCGAGCAGCGGCGCCGAGCCGGAAATGAACAGCCGCATATGTCTGGTGGACTCGCGCGTCAGCGCCGGGCTTTGCAGGAGGCGCGTATAGAACGTCGGCACGCCCATCAGCACGGTCGCGCGCGCCATCAGCCTGATGATCAGCTCGGGATCGAATTTCGGCAGGAAGATCATCGAGGCCCGCGCGAACAGCGTGACACTGCTCGCCACGAACAATCCGTGGGTATGATAGATCGGCAGCGCGTGGATCAGCACGTCCTTGTCGGTGAAGCGCCAGTAGTCGACCAAAGAGAGCGAATTCGACGCGAGATTATCGTGCGTCAGCATCGCGCCCTTGGAACGTCCGGTGGTGCCCGACGTATAGAGGATCGCGGCGAGGTCGTCGTCGGCGCGCGCGACGGTTTCGAATTCCGGTTTCGCTCTGGCGGCGGCGTCGGTCAGCGACCCCTTGCCGTCGGCGCCGAGAGTCTCGACCCTGGCGCCGACCTTGGCTGCGATCGCGCCGATGCCTTCCGCCTTCGAGGGGTCGCACACCACCAGCGACGGTTCGGCGTCGGTGATGAAATATTCAAGTTCGTTCAGCGTGTAGGCGGCGTTGAGCGGCAGATACACCGCGCCCGCCCGCACCGCGGCGAGATACAGCACCAGCCCCGACACCGATTTTTCGGTTTGCGCGGCGACCCGGTCGCCGGGCTTGACGCCGCTGTTAACCAGCACGTTCGCCATTTGGCCTGCGCGGGCAACCAGGTCGCCATAGCTGATGCGCTGGCCGTCGATGGTTTCGATCGCGAGGCGGGCTGGGTCGTCGAGGCCGTCGAACAGGCGGGAAAACAGATTGGCGTTCATGATGGTTTTCTGGGGCGCGTTCATGCATCATTCCGGGGCGGCTGCGTCCGATCGGCCGCATATCTCAAGGGGTTCAATAGCAAAGACGCCCTTCACAAAGCAACGGAGACAGTTTGCATGTCAAATAGCGGGAAACGCGTGGCCTGGGTGACCGGCGGCGGCAGCGGCATCGGCGAGGCCGGCGCGGAGGCGCTGGCGGCGGATGGCTGGACGGTGGTGGTTTCGGGACGCCGGAAAGACGCGCTGGATGCTGTGGTGACGAAGATTACCAAGAGCGGCGGCAAGGCCGAGGCGATCGCGCTCGATGTCAGCAAGTCCGATGACGTGACCAAGGCTGCGGAGCAAATTCTGGCAAAACATGGCCGCATCGATCTCTTGGTGAACAGCGCCGGCATCAATGTGCCGAAACGCAGCTGGGCCGACATGGAGCTGGAGGGCTGGAACAAGCTCGTGGAGATCAATCTCAACGGCGTGCTGTATTGCATGCGCGCGGTGCTGCCGGCGATGCGGGCGCAAAAGGACGGCTGCATCATCAACGTCGCGTCCTGGGCCGGCCGTCATGTGTCGAAGATGCCGGGCCCGGCCTATACCACCACCAAGCACGCGGTGCTGGCGCTGACCCATTCGTTCAACATGGACGAATGCGTCAACGGCTTGCGCGCCTGTTGCCTGTCTCCCGGCGAGGTGGCGACGCCGATCCTGAAACTGCGTCCGGTGGTGCCATCGGAAGCAGAGCAGGCCAGGATGCTGCAGTCCGAAGATCTCGGCCGCACCATCGCCTTTGTCGCCAGCATGCCGCCGCGGGTCTGCGTGAACGAGATCCTGATCAGTCCGACGTGGAACAGGGGATTCGTGGCGACGGCAAATAATCGGGATTAACGGCTGTTCTCCGTGAGTCGTCCTCGCTCTCCGCGCGTCGTTCCCGCGTGCGCGGGGACGACGGTGGAGCCCCACACGGCCTGCGCGGCAAAAAGTTTCAAATCCGCGAAAATTTATTCCGTGAAACCGGCCCCAAAACCTCCCGTAACTCGGCGCAACGGCGACGCTGTCTGACCACCAAGCGGCAGCGTCGTTGTTGCCCCTCATTGCCGGCGGAGGTCCGCCGGTCACTCAATCCATCGGGAGACGAATCCATGTCCAAGCATATTGCATTGTTGTCCGCCGCCGCCTTTGGCGCGCTGGTTTTGACCGCCGCCATCGTTGCGCCGGTCAGCGCGCAAGACAAGATGATGAAAAGCGAAATGTCCGGCGAGAAGACCGTCATGGTCGGCGGCGCCGCGATGTTCCCGTCGAAGAACATCATCCAGAACGCCGTCAACTCAAAGGATCACACCACGCTGGTCGCGGCGGTGAAGGCCGCCGGCCTGGTCGAGACCCTGGAAGGCAAGGGCCCGTTCACCGTTTTCGCACCGACCAACGCCGCCTTTGGCAAGCTGCCGGCCGGCACGGTCGACACCCTGGTGAAGCCCGAAAACAAGGCGACCCTGACCAAGATCCTGACTTATCATGTGGTTCCCGGCCGGCTCGAAGCCTCCAGCCTGACCGACGGCAAGAAGCTCAAGACTGTTGAAGGCGAAGAACTCACCGTGCACGCCTCGGGCGGCAAGGTGATGATCGTCGACGCCAAGGGCGGCTCTTCGACCGTCACGATCCCGAACGTCAATCAGTCGAACGGCGTGATCCATGTGGTCGACACCGTCCTGATGCCGGCGTCCTGACGTCACCCGTGTCCTGATCTGGTCCCCAACAGGATGCGTACCGCGGGCCGGGGCAACCCGGCTCGCTTTTTTGTGACCGCCATGCCCTGCGGGCATCGATCTGATAGCCTGTATTGCAGTAACGAAGCACCAGTTCCCGGCGTATAGTCGGGGTATCGACTTTCAGCGATGGAACAACCATGTCCAGTCTTGCAGCCAGCGACCAGCGCACAGCATTCACCACAACGAAGGTCATTCAGCCGGCGTGGGTGCGGACCGTGCACTGGATCAATGCGGTGGCGATGATCCTGATGATCATGTCGGGATGGCAGATCTACAACGCCTCGCCGCTGTTCGATTTCCTGAAATTTTCAAAGAGCATCACCCTTGGCGATTGGCTCGGCGGCGCGCTGCTCTGGCATTTCGCGGCGATGTGGCTGCTGATGGTCAACGGGCTGGTCTATCTCACGCTGGGCATTGCGACCGGCCGCTTCGCTAAGAAGCTGCTGCCGATCACGCCGGAGGGCGTGCTATCAGATGCCAGGGCCGCGTTGACCGGCAGGCTGTCGCATGACGACCTGACCAGATATAATTATGTGCAGAAGCTATTATATGCCGGCATCATCGTGGTCGGCATCGTCATCGTGCTGTCGGGGCTTTCGATCTGGAAGCCGGTGCAGTTGCAGTGGCTGACGGCGCTGTTCGGCGGCTATGATGTGGCGCGTTATGTCCACTTCATTTGCATGTCGGCGATCGTCGCATTCCTGGTGGTTCATGTCGCGTTGGCGGTGCTGGTGCCCAGAGCCCTGCGCGCCATGATCATCGGCCGCTAGAGCAAGATCTCGAGGAGGATACATCATGGGCCGACTTCGCTCGCTTCTGATCCCCGGCGTCGACAAGCAATTGCTGGTCAGGAACGCGGCGAAGGTGATGCCGGACCTCGCGCGCCGGCGCTTTATCGCCGGTGGCGCCAGCTTCGGCGCGCTGACGCTTTTGACGGGTTGCAACGTGTCCGACAGCTTTTCCGCCGAGGACATGCTGAAGAAGGTCTCGAAATTCAACGATGCCGTGCAGGCGCTGATCTTCAACCCCGATGCGCTGGCGCCGACCTTTCCGGAAAGCGCGATCACCAAGCCATTCCCGTTCAACGCCTATTACGATCTCGAGGACGCGCCCACCATCGACGGCAAGGACTGGAGGTTCGAGGTGCGCGGTCTTGTCGACAACAAGAAATCATGGACGCTGGAGGAGCTCTACAAGCTGCCGCAGGTCAAGCAGGTCACCCGCCATATCTGCGTCGAGGGCTGGAGCGCGATCGGAAGCTGGACCGGCACGCCGCTCCGCGATTTCCTCAAACTGGTCGGCGCCGATACGCGCGCGAAATATTGCTGGTTCCAGTGCGCCGATACCGAGGGCTACAACAGCCCGCTCGACATGCGGACGGCGCTGCATCCGCAGACCCAGATGACGTTCAAATTCGCCGACGAAATCCTGCCGCGGGCCTATGGCTTTCCGATGAAGATCAGGGTGCCGACCAAGCTCGGTTTCAAGAATCCGAAATACGTGATCTCGATGGAAGTCACCAACGACTACAAGGGCGGCTACTGGGAAGACCAGGGATATAATTCGTTCAGCGGGAGTTGAGCGACTCCTTGGCCTTGGCGGAGGGGTCGGCGTTCCCCGGCGACGACGCCATCGGATGAAGCCTCGATCAGCTCGACATGCTTGCGGCCGGTCAAGCCCGCACCGGCCGCGCCGACCCGCATTGGGTGGCTCATGCCGCACTGTCCTCCATGGTGCCGCCGAGGAACAATTGCCCGATGCGGGGATCATTGAGCACCCGCTCAGCCTTGTCGACCAGGCGGGTCTGGCCGAGCTCAAGCACGATGCCGAAGTCGGAGATCTCAAGTGCGGAGCGCGCGTTCTGCTCGATCATCAGGATCGACACGCCGCGGTCCCGCAATTCCTTCAGGATGGCGAACGTTTGAAGCACCATCAGCGGCGCAAGGCCGATCGACGGCTCGTCGATCAGCACCAGCTGCGGATTGAGCAGCAGGCCACGGACGATTTCGAGTTGCTTCTGCTCGCCGCCCGACAGCGTGGAAGCCTGCTGCGCCGCCTTCTGGCGCAACACCGGAAACCTGTCGAGCGCCGCCTCGATCCGCGCCGGCAGATCGGTGATGTCACGTCCGGCCGCCGCCGCGCCGAGCTCGATGTTGTGGCGCACCGACAGCTGCGGAAAAATGTTACGCCCCTGCGGCACATAGCAAATGCCTGCGGACAATAATTCGCGCTGGCTCAGGCCGGTGACGTCGCGCCCTCTGAAGATGACTTGGCCTTCGCGCAGCTTCAGCAGACCGAAAATCGCCTTGAACACCGTGGATTTGCCGGCGCCGTTCGGCCCGATCACCGTCGTGATCGAGCCCGCCGGTACCGAGAAACTGGTGCCATTGAGGATCGTCATCTTGCCGTAGCCGCCGACCAGACCTTGAACATCCAGAATGGCATCGTTCATGGGTTGGTCCTTAATGGCCGAGATAGGCTTCGATCACCACGGGATTGGCGCGCACTTCGTCGGGCTTGCCTATCGTCAGCACCCTGCCTTCCGCCATCACCATGACCCTCGAACACAACGACATTACGAATTCCATATTGTGTTCGATGACCACGAAGGTCGCGCGTTTCTCGCGATTGATTGCGGCCAGCCGCTCCTTGAGGTCGGCGAGCATGGTGAGGTTGACGCCTCCGGCGGGCTCATCGAGCAGCACGAGACGCGGTCCACCCATGAAAGCCATCGCGGCATCGAGCAGCTTCTGCTGGCCGTAGGACAAGCCACCGGCGGCCTCGTCGGCGAGATGATCAAGCTTGAAAAAGCCGATCATCCGATCGGCGGCTTCGGTCAATCCCGCATCCGATGGACCGAACAGGCGGGACATCATGTGGCCCTGATGTTCCTGCCCTGCGAGGATCAGATTTTCGCGCACCGACAGTTTTGGAAAAACCTGAAGCAACTGGAAGGTCCTGCTGACGCCGAGGCGATTCAGTTCGGAGGCGCGCAATCCGGTGACGACCCTGCCATCGAGCTTCACTTCACCTCCGCTCGGCGTGAGCTGGCCGAGAATGCAGTTGAATAGCGTGGATTTGCCGCAACCGTTCGGGCCGATCAGCCCGAGGATCTCGCCCTCTTGCACGTCGAAACTGACGCCATCCACCGCGGTGATGCCGCCAAAACGCTTCCGGATGTCGCTGACTTCGAGCACCGCGGTCATGGCGCCGTCTCCAGTCTGGATTTCGCGACGGCGCGAAGTGCGGATGCCATCTTGGTGCGGCGCTCCGCCAGATAACGATCGACAATGCCGAGAATTCCTGTCGGCGAATAGATCAGCAGCAGGATCACCGCGATGGCATAGAGCATCAGGTAATAGCCTTGCGTAAACCGCAGCCATTCCGGCAGCAGCACCGCGATCATCGCGCCGAGGAACGGCCCGAAGAAGAAGCCGGCGCCGCCGACGATCACCATCATCAGCAGATCGAGCGAGAGCGACAGATTAAACGGCACCGGATCGATATATTGCGTCAGCGGCGCATAGAGCGTGCCGGCGACGCCGCCCAGCGCCGAACCGATCGCGAAGGCCATCAATGTGTAGCGGCGCGTATCGATGCCGAGCGACAGCGCTCGGATCGGGTTCTCGTGCGCAGCGCCACGAACGCGCGGCCCCAGGGCGACCGGATCAGCCACCACACCATCACCGAAACGATGCCGAGTGAACCGAGGCAGACGTAATAGAACGGCAGCGGCCGATTGGTCGCAAAGCCGAAGATGTTCGGCCTCGGAATATTGCTGATGCCGTAGATGCCTTTGGTCAGCCAGTCCTCATTGCGGAACACGAGAAAAGCCAGCGTCGAGAATGCCAGCGTCACGAACGCGAGGTAGTGATGCTGCACGCGCAGCGCCGGATAGCCGAGAATCCAACCGACTGCAAAACACAGCC
>Ga0208715_1000115_pt1 | contig 27951 bp, 27 predicted proteins | sample NGESurshal092012_3_FD_184473 | JGI IMG/M metagenome (GOLD analysis project Ga0208715, IMG submission 184473) | Arctic peat soil microbial communities from Barrow, Alaska - NGEE Surface sample 210 shallow-092012 (SPAdes) | ecosystem: Environmental > Terrestrial > Soil > Wetlands > Peat ... | reverse complement strand
TCGTAGGAGCTTCTGGGTAGTCATGACGCCCATCATCTCCACCCTCAAGTCCAGTTGATATGTTACACAAATTATATCACTGATGGGGCGGGAAGACAAGTCCGATCCACGAGAAACATGCAGGTCAGCCGGTCGTCGGAGACTTCACAACGACATCTATGTCAGGACCCCTGGAGATCACCGGCGTTATCTGAACGCACTCTCACGCTGCAAACAGGACGCGGTTGCGTCGCAGTCACCGATCCCTGATAATCAGCCGCGGGCTCGAGAGATAGTCACGCGCCTGGAACAGCTCCTTGACGAGCAGTTCCTGGCGCTGAGGGGTCATCGAGGCCTTCATGAGCGACGCCCCGAGTGCGAGGGGCGCGTCACCCGGGCGCGGCGGCGGCAGCAGCACGCCCAAACCGTAGACGCCGGCGTTCGTCTCGCCGTCGTCCACGGCGTAGCCGCGGTATCGCGTCGCGTCGAGCTTGGCCAGGAGGCGGTCGATTGACGTGACCGAGTGCTCCGTCCACGCGGGCATCGTGCCCGGATCGCTGAACATCTCGCGAACCACCGACGGATCGAGCTCGGCGAGCAAGATCGTGCCGACGGCCGTGATCGACGCAGGGAACTTGTCGCCGATCGTCGCCGAGAGGCGCAGCGGGGCGCGACCCTCGTGCCGGGCGAGGTACAAGACCATCGTGCCGTCCAGCATGGCGATCTGCAGCAACTCCTGCTGGAGCACCGGCGACTCGGCGCACACCCGGTAGAACTCGCGGACAAGGTTGAAGCCGCGCACGTAGGCGCCGCCGAGCTCGACGGTCTTCGTGCCGAGCGCGTAGCCCGCCTCGCCCTTGCGGACCAGCCCGGCCTGCTCGAGCGCGACGCACAGGTTGAGCGTCGAGGACTTCGCCAGACCCAGCGTTCGCGCGATGTCGCTGAGCCCGAGGGGGCGTCCCTCGTCCGCGATCAACGTGAGGATCGCCGCTGCGCGGGTCACCGCGGGAGCGGGACTCTTGTCGTCTGCGTCAGCCATCGCCATCGCGGGTGCAGCGCTCGTGTCGTCTGCGCCAGGTGTAGCCATCGCGGTCACGTCCAAGGTCATAGAGGTCAGTAGTAGTCGACCGTGTCGACACGGTTGATGAGGTCCTTGCCGTGGAGCAAGTTTGTCGCGTTCGCGGCGAACAGCTCGGCGATCATCCGGTCCTCGCCGTCGTGGAGCGCAGCGGTGTGCGGTGCAATGACGACGTTGTCCATGGTCCACAGCGGGCTGTCCTGGGGGAGTGGTTCCACGGCGAACACGTCGAGACCTGCGAAGCTGACCCGCCCGTCCTTCAGCGCCTCGACCAACGCGTCCTGATCCACGACGTTGCCGCGGCCTACGCTGGCGAACATCACGCCGGGCGTGACCCGGGCCAGCACGTCCCTGCTGATCATCTTGTAGGTGGCGTCCGTGCCGGGCAGCGTGTTGACGATTGCGTCGGCCTGATCAACGACCTCGCCGAGCTGGTCGGCGAGGTAGACCTGCGCCACCCCGTCGACGTCGATGGGGTGGCGGTTGACCCCGATCACGCGGGCACCCAGCGCGGCGAATCGGGTGGCGACGCCCCGGCCGATGTTGCCCATGCCGATCACCAGCACGGTCATCTCGCTGACCTGCTTCATGGCCCAGCGCGAGCTCCAGAGCTTGTCGGCCTTCTGCGCCTGCAGACGCGGCAGGGATTTCGCGCCCGCGAGGACGGCGAAGAGCGCGAACTCGGCCAGCGGGCCGCTGTGCGGGCCGGCCGAGGTCGAGAACGCCACCCGGGCGACCTCCTCCTCCGTCAGGCCGGCGTCCTTGACCTGTCCGCCTCCGCCGGCGGCCATCGTGTGCACCCAGCGCAGGCGCGCGTTGGCGCGCAGCGTGCGCGCGAGCGCGGCGGGGCTGGTGTCAGGGATTCCATAGAGGGCGTCGGCGGTGTCGACGAGCGCGTCGAACCGCGCCTGGTCCTGTGCCGATCGCGAGAAGGCGGGGTCGCCTTCGTGGTCGCCAGGCCAGCGCATCGGGGGCAGCAGCTGCTGTTCGCAGACGACCTCGACCAGTGGCTCCGCCTTCGCGATGAGCTCGCAGAGCTCGTCGGTCAGTGGCGTTGCGACGACCACCCGCAGGCGATCCGTTGGAGTACGCATGATTCCCTCCGTTAGGTTCAATATATCGAACATCGTTCAGTTGCCGGGTCAGACGACGGTGTTGTGCAGCGTGCCGATGCCGGCGAGAGTGATGGTCGAGCGACTGCCGGGCACGACGGCGGCGGCCGTCCCGGGCGAACCGGTGAGGACGATGTCCCCCGGCCCGAGGGTCAGGTGCGAGGTGAGGTAGACGAGCTGCTCCACCACGTCCCACGCCAGGTTGGCGCTCGAGGAGGTCGCGACGCATTCGCCGTCGACCTCGACCTCGATCGTCACCGCGGACGGGTCGAGGTCGGTCTCGATCCACGGTCCGATCGGGGTGAATCCGTCCCCGTTCTTTGCCTGCGTGAACTTGTCGTCCAACGGGACCTGGTCGACCGCGGTGACGTCGTTGCCGATCGTCCAGCCCAGGACCACGTCCGCGAACTGGGCGGGTGAGATGTTGCGGCACTCCTTGCGGATGACGAGCGTGAGCTCGCCCTCCACCCGCACCTCGCCGCCGTCGGGATCGAGCTGGACGCGGTCGTGCGGGCCGACGACGGTCCGTGCCGACTTCATGAAAGCCTGTGGGGGACGTTCTCGATCGGCCGGCCCCGAGTTGTGCGCCATGCCGAGCACAACGCGCGGCTCGACCGGGGCCAACAGCTGCGCCCCGGCCTGCGGATAGCGCTCATCGGTGCGGACGAGGGGCCGGGCGAAGACGTCGTCGACGACCACCCAGTCCGCACCGTCGTCCGCGACGTGGCGCGGGCCTGACGGCGTGCTGATCCGCGCCAGGCGCATCAGCGGTCCGCCTCGGGGAGCCACAGGCTGACGAGGACCTTGCCGGACGTGTCGGAGTACTTCGCCGCCTTGAAGGCTTCCACGACCGACGCGGCCGGGATCACGTGGGTGATGACGCGCTCGATCGACGGGGTCTGGTCGAGGATGCGCACGGCCTCGTCGATCTCGTCGTGGAAGCGGAAGCAGCCGCGCAGCTGGATCTCCTTCGAGACGAGCGGAGCGAGGGCGATCGGGTGAGTGCCCGCCGAGAGCATGCCGACCTGGACGAGGATTCCCGCGCGGCGGACCGCGGCGATCGCGGCATTGACGGCGGGGGCGGCGCCGGAGCACTCGAGCGCCACGTCGAAATAGCTGTCGGGCAGTTCGGCGGTCCCCACTTGGACGGTCGAGTGCACGCCCAGCGACTCGGCGCGGCGCAGCGGGCCGGGCAGGACATCGGTAGAGACCACCTCGGTGGCCCCCTTGGCGAGGGCCGCAGCAGCGGCGAGCAGCCCGATCGGCCCCGAGCCGGACACGAGGACGCGCTTGCCCTCGACCCCGCCGGCGATCGCGATCGCGTGCAGGCCGACGGCGAGCGGCTCGGCGAGGGCGGCCCGGCGTAACGGGAGGGTCGGCGGCAGCACGCGGATCATGCCGCGGGCGACGAGCAGGAACTCGCTCATGCCGCCTTGCGTGTGCGGCCAGGTCGACGCGCTGCCGAGGTAGGCGCCGTTCGGCCACAGGTGCGGGTGGTGCTCGAGGCCCGGCTCGCTGTCCCCGAAGGTGGCGGGGTGCACGGTCACCGGCGTCCCGGGTGCCCAAGTGCCCGAGCGGTCGAGGTCGACCGTGCCGGAGACCTCGTGGCCAGGAATGAGCGGCTCGCGCACGACGAACGCGCCATTGGCGCCCTCGAAGTAGTAGTGCAGGTCGGAGCCGCAGACACCTGCGTACGCCATGCGTACGCGCACCTGGTCAGGTCCGGGTTCGGGCGTCGGCACGTCCTCCTCGCGGATGTCGAGCTTGGCGTGGATGGTGAGCGCTCTCATCACAGTTCTCTCTGTTGGACATTGGTGCAGTTGTGTGAAGCTCAGACCACCGACGTCATACCGCCGTCGACGAGGATGTTCTGCCCCGAGACGAACCCGGACGCGTCGGAGCACAGGTAGACGAGGGTGCCCACGAGCTCCTCGACCTTTCCCCAGCGCTGTGCCGGGGTTCGGTTGATCACCCACGTGTTGAACGCCTCGTCAGTCCACAGGTCACGGTTCATCGCGGTCGCGAAGTAGCCGGGCGAGATGGCGTTGACCTGGATGTTGTACCGGGCCAGGTCGGCGGCCATGCCTTTGGTGAGCATCACGACGCCACCCTTGGACGCCGAGTACGGCGCGATCGTCTGGCGGGCCAGCACCGACTGCACGGAGCCGATGTTGACGATCTTTCCCGACTGGCGCTCCGCCATCCCGCGGGAGATCTGCTGGGAGACGTAGAACGCGCTGGACAGGTTGGTGGCGACGATGTCGTCCCAGTCCTTCGCGTCGAACTCGTTGAACGGCGCTCGGCGCTGGATGCCGGCGTTGTTCACGAGGATGTCCGGCACCCCGTGCTCCGCGAGAAGGTGGGCGATCCCGTCCCCGACGGCCGTGGAGTCGGTCACGTCGAACGAGACTGTGGCGACGGCGACTCCCGTCGCCTCTTCGATTTCGCGCTGCGCCTTCTCGAGCGTCTCGCCGCCTCGGCCGTGCAGCACGAGGTTGGCGCCGGCGTCCGCGAGGCCGCGGGCCAGGGCATAGCCCAGGCCGCGGGACGAGCCGGTGACCAGCGCCAGGCGTCCCCGGATGTCGAACAGGTTCGCCGTCATACCGAGACCTTCACAGTCGGGAGGTCGTCGTCCACAGTCGGGAGGTCGTCGTCCTGCATGGTGTTGTCTTCGCCGACGTACGCGTCCTCGTGCTTGTTCAGATCGCGGTGCACGGTCTCCGGGACGAAGAAGCTGGTCGTGAAGGTGATCAGCGCCAGGGTGAAGACGTAGATCGCAATCGGTAGCCAGGAGTTGTTGCTGATCGAGAGCAGCCACGCACCGACCAGGGGGGCGATGCCACCAGCGATGAGCGCGGAGAACTCGCGAGACATCGCGACGCCGAGGTACCTGTGCTGGGCGCCGAACAGCTCGGGCAGCAGCGAGCACTGCGGGCCGAGCATCCCGTTGACGCCGAAGCCGATGGACAGGGCGATGACGATGACGGCGATGACCGGGTTGCCGAGGGAGAGCAGGTACCAGGCGGGGAAGGCCATCACGAGCAGGAAGCCCGCGCCCATCCGGTACACCTTGAGGCGTCCGATCCGGTCGGACAGGCGGCCGGCGAGCGGAACCGTGAACATGCCGATGAGGGAGGCGGTCGCGACGGCGATCGGCCCGAAGGTCGTCTTGACGCCGATGAGGGCGACGAAGGAGACCGCGAGGGTCGAGAAGATGTACGAGCCACCGTTCTCAGCCATGCGCAGGCCGATCCCGAGCGCGATGTTCCGGCGCGAGGCTTTGAGAACCGCCAGCGGGCGGACGACCGCCTGCTCCTTCTTCTCGAGCTTGACGAAGGTCGGGCTCTCGGCGAGACGCGAGCGGATGTAGAGCGCCGTCGCGATGAGGAAGACCGAGGCGAGGAAGGGCACGCGCCAGAGCCAGCCGAACAGGATCTCGTGTGGCGCGAGCGTGATCAGGGCGAAGACGCTCGCGGCGATCAGCGTGCCGCCCTGGATGCCGATGAACGGCAGCGACGCGAGGAAGCCGCGGCGCCGGCGCGGGGAGTACTCAGCCATGAGCACCGTGGCGCCGGCTTGCTCGGCGCCCGCGCCGAAGCCCTGGCACACGCGAAGCAGGATGAGCAGCACGGGCGCGAGCCAACCCCACGTCGCGCCGAGCTGTTCGTGGGTTGGCAGGAGGCCGATCGCCGTGCTGGCCCCGCCCATCAGGCCGACGGTCGCCATGAGGACCCACTTGCGCCCGATCCGGTCGCCCAAGGTCCCGAAGACTAGGCCACCGATGGGACGGGCGAGAAAGCCGACCGCGTAGGCCCCGAACGCGGCGATGAGGCCGGCGTTCGCACCCAGTCCGGGGAAGAAGAGCTTCCCGAAGATCAACGCCGAAGCCAGGCCGTACAGGGCGAAGTCGTAGTACTCCAGCGCGCTACCAACCGAGCTGGCCAGCGTCGCACGCCTGAGGTTCTCGGCGTAGGCCTTGCTCTCTGAACCGACCGGGATCGATCCTGCACCGTTGCTCATGACTCTCGCTCCGACCTGTGAGGACCCGCGTCCCAGACGGCCTCGTCCGGTGCTGATCGACTGCCGCGCAACTCTGCGCACCCGAGTGACGCTAGCAGCATGCTGACCGGCGTTCAACATAGAGGACAGACGGCGCGAAGATCGCGACGTCCAGCCCGACCGATTCCTCCACCCGGTCCTATCGACGGCAACCGCGTGCAGAATGGTGAACACCGTTTGATATGTTGACCGGAGGTTGCGGGTCACGAGGGTCAGGTGGGGTTGGCATGGCACACGTTGGTTTCATCGGACTGGGCGTGATGGGGCGGCCGATGGCGGGACACATCCTCACGGGCGTCTCCGCCGCGAGCGGCTCGCTCGTCATCACCAACATTGACCGCGAACGGGCGGCCGGACTCGTCGAGAACGGTGCAAGCTGGGCCGGCGACCATGTCGGCCTGGCCTTTGGGGACACGTGCTAAAACGTTGCGAATGAAGTGAACTCGACATCTCTGCCATGCAGCGCCGGCCATGGTGGCCTCGATGGCGTTCATCAGGCCGCGGTGGTGGTCGGAGATCACCAGCTGGGTCCCGGAGAGTCCGCGGTCGCGCAGGGTCCGCAGGAAATCGGTCCAGAAGTCCTGGGTTTCGGAGTCCCCGACCGCGCACCCCAGCACCTCACGGCGCCCGTCGGCGGACACGCCGGTGGCGATGACCACGGCCTGGGAGACCACCCGGGCGCCCTTGCCGCCCTTGTCGCCGCCAACCCTGGCCTTGCAGTACGTCGCGTCCAGGAACACGTACGGGAACGACTGCTCGCCCAGGTCGCGGGTGTTGAACGCGGCCACGTCGGTGTCCAGCTCGGCGCAGATCCGTGAGACCTCGCTCTTGGAGATCCCCGACTCGGCGCCCAACGCTGCCACCAGGTCGTCGACCTTGCGGGTCGAGACGCCGTGGACGTAGGCCTCCATCACCACCGCATGCAACGCCACGTCGATCCGCCGTCGCGGAGTCAACAGGGACGGGAAGAAGGACCCGGTGCGGGTTTTGGCGATCTTGACCGTCAAGTCCCCACTGGTCGTGGATACCGTCTTGTCCCGGGTTGTCTTGTCCCGGGTTCCGTTGCGGTACGTCGTACGGGCATCGGTGCGTTCATGCGGGTCGGCGCCGATGTGCTCGGCCGCCTCCGCGTCGATTAGGGCTTGCAGGATCGTGTGCAACAACTTTCGCATCAGTTGACCACCATCGGCGCTGCTCAGCGCCTCGGTCAGTTCCAACAGGGCAGACTTGTCCAGGGCCATCGCGTGAAGTCCTTTCGTGAGTTCCTTCGTCGGTACTCACAAAGCCTCACGCGGTGGTTCCTTCATGCCCGGGACCGACACACGGTCACCGAGCTGAGGAACCCGATTTACACCACCCCAGGGGACTCACCCGACGGAGGTCGTCGGGAGAGAGCATCTGCAGGTACGTCAGCACCTCGTTGTCAGCCAACTCACGCTCCAGATCCAGCCCTTGTCGTGGTGACACCGAGATGGTGCGTCCATCATTGTCAGCCGGGTTGCGCCAGACGATGACGAGTTCAGTCGATCGTCGCAGCACCATTCTGATCTGAGGAGTTGTGCATGTCGTCCAAGCAGGAACGGATCGACAAGCAACCGCGGTTCTGGGGGTTGATAGTGGCGGTTCGACGTTGACTGCGGCCTGTGAGGCTGTCGGAGTGCATCGAGCAACTGGCTGTAAACGGCGCCAAGCAACAGGTGGGCGGATCCCGCGCAAGCAGCCAGTGTCGTCGGGTCGATACCTGTCCCTGGAGGAACGGCTACAGATCGCCGACCTCTACCTGGGCGGGGCTGGCGTTCGAGCGATCGCCGTCGGGATCGGCCGCTCGGCATCGACGGTCAGTCGTGAGCTGCGTCGTAACGGCTCCGCCGCCACGCCGCGACGGCTCGGGAAGTAGGCGCCGTACGCGGCGCAGAAGCAGGCCGAGCTGCGGGGTCGCCGGCCCAAGGCCAGCAAGTTCGACCACCTCGAGCTGGCGGACGTGGTGCAGTCGAAGCTGCGTGTGAAGTGGAGCCCTGAGCAGATCAGCCTCCACCTCGCTGAGACGTTTGCTGACCAGCAGGAGATGCGGGTGTGTCCCGAGACGATCTACCAGGCGCTGTATGTGCAGGGCCGTGGCCATCTGCGCGCTGACCTGCACCGACATCTGCGTACCGGCCGTGCGGTCCGGCGTCCGAGAGGATCCTCGGTCACGAAACGGGGCAAGATCCCGAACATGATCTTGATCAGCGAGCGACCGGCCGAGGTCGCCGACCGCCACGGGAGGGATGCGCAGTGACGGTGTCCGGAAGCCGAGCTCGTCGGCTCAGCGGTCGACGCGGGCGCCGCCGCCGCCGGCGAGCTTGAGGACTTCGGCCTTGGTGACCATGGTCGTGTCGCCGGGCGTGGTCATGGCCAGCGCGCCGTGCGCGGCGCCATACTCGACGGCCGTCTGTAGCGGCTCGCCCTCAAGCAGTCCGTAGATCAGGCCGGACGCGAACGAGTCGCCGCCACCGACTCGGTCGAGGATCTCCAGCCGTTCGCGATGTGTGGCCTGGACGACACCGGTGGACGGCGACCAGGCGATCGCCCCCCAGTCGTTGATGCTGGCCGAGCGCACGGTGCGCATCGTGGTGGCGATGACCTTGAAGTTCGGGTACCCGGCGGCGGCCTTCTCGATCATCGCGGCGAACTTGTCGGCATTCAGGGCCGAGAGGTTCTCGTCCACGCCCTCGACCTCGAACCCGAGGCTGGCGGTGAAGTCCTCCTCGTTCCCGATCATCACGTCGATGTGCCGCGCGATCTCGCGGTTGACCTCGCGGGCTTTGGCCTGACCGCCGATCGCCTTCCACAGGCTCGGGCGGTAGTTCAGGTCGTAGGAGACGACGGTGCCGTGACGTTTCGCCGCGGTGACCGCCTCGATGACCGTCTCGGCCGCTGACTCGCTCAGGGCGGCAAAGATCCCGCCGGTATGCAGCCAGCGCACCCCGAGGTCGCCGAACAGGTGGCCCCAGTCCACGTTCCCGGGCCTGAGCTGGGATGCGGCCGTGTGTCCGCGGTCGGAGACCCCGACCGCTCCGCGCACGCCAAAGCCGCGTTCGGTGAAGTTCAGCCCGTTGCGCACCGAGCGTCCGATGCCGTCGTAGGGCACCCACCGGATGAACGAGGTGTCCAGGCCGCCGGTGAGGATGAAGTCCTCGACCAGGCGCCCGATCTCGTTGTCCGTCAGCGCCGTGACGATCGCGCCGCGCAGGCCGAACGCCCGGCGCAGGCCGCGGGCGACGTTGTACTCGCCGCCGCCCTCCCAGGCCCGGAACGACCTGGCCGTGCGGATACGCCCCTCACCGGGGTCCAGGCGCAGCATCACCTCACCCAGGGACACCGCGTCGAAGCGGCACTCGGATGCCGGTCGGATGCTCAGGTCAGCCATCGTCATACTCCTTCGTCTGGGTCGGTCAGCGGGTAATCACGTGTCGCAGGTCAGCTTTCGGCGCGAGCGAGTGCGACGGCGTCGGCCGTCAGCCGCCGGATACGGTCGAAGTCGCCGGCCTTCACGAGATCGCGCGGAACCATCCACGAGCCGCCCACCGCGGCGACGGCGGGGATGGCCAGGTACTCGGCCAGGTTCTTGGGGCCGACCCCGCCGGTGGGCACGAACCTGACCGCGCCGAAGGGGGCGGCAAGCGCCGCGATCGCGGCGGCGCCCCCGGAGGTCCCGGCCGGGAAGTACTTCACGGTCGTCACGCCGAGCTCGAGCGCGGCCTGGATCTCGGTCGCGGTGACGGCACCTGGCAGCGCGAGGACGCCATGCTCCTGGCAGCGCTCGACGACAGCGCGGGACAGACCGGGCGAGACCACGAACCTGGCGCCCGCGGCCACGGCCTGGTCGACCTGCGCCGGGGTGAGCACGGTGCCGGCGCCGACCAGGATGTCGCCGCGGGCGGCCATCGCCCGGATCGAGTCCTGGGCCGCGGCGGTGCGGAAAGTCACCTCGGCGACCGGCAGGCCACCGGCGACCAGCGCACCGGCCAGCCCGTCGGCATCGGCGGCGTCCTCCAGCACCACCACCGGAACCAGACGGGCGGCGCTCAAGCTCGAGAGGACATCGATGGCGCTGAGGGCTGGCAGGACATTCATGAGCGGGTCCATTCCATGTGGCGGGCGGGTGTGGTGTCGTTCGGCATGTAGGGGTGATGCGCCTAGTCCCTGTAACCGAGGGCGGCGGAGATCTTGTCAGCGGTCCCGACCACCATCGAAGACATGCCCTCGATCTGCTCGAGGGTGTGCTCGATGAGCAGGGTCGTCATGCTGACGCCGTACTTGACGGTGCCGGTGTGGTCCCGGATGGGTGCCGCGATGCAACCCAGACCGGGCACGTTCTCTTCGCGGTCGAGGGCGTAGCCGAACCGGCGCACGTCCGCGATCTCGGTGCGCAGCCCCTCGAGCGAGGTGATCGTGTGCTCGGTCCGGGCCTGCAGGCCGGCTCGCGCGACGAAGCACTCCAGCTCGTCGTTGGTCCGGCTGCTCAGCACGACCTTCCCGATTCCGGTGCAGTGCATCGGGATGGCGAGCCCGACGCGGGAGGGCATCACGTACGGCCGGTCGGAGTCGGCGCGGATCAGGTAGATGATCTCGTCGCCGTTCACGACGCCGAGATGGACGGTGCAATGCGACCGCGCGACGAGCTCGTCGACGAACGGTCTTGCGATCGCCGAGATGTCGATGCTCTGGAGCGCCATTCCGGCGAGCGACAGGATCTTCGGACCGGGAAGGTTGTTGCCGTCGCCGTCCGTCGTGACGAACTGGCGGTCGACGAGCGTTCCCAGGATGCGGTGCGTCGTGGCCTTGGTCAGCTCGGTTGCCTCCACCACCTCGGTGAACCGCGAGTGGGTGAGTGCAGCCTCCAACACGAGCAATGTCTTCTCGCTCGCGCTGGCGCTCGTCGCGGCACGCACACCGGCAGCCATCGGTGTGCTGTTCTTCGCGGCACCGGGCTGTGGTCGCTGGATGGAACTAAGTTCCGGCATACGGAACAAACTAGCAGAGTGCAGGTCTCCCGGCATCCGGCGGCTCGTCATCCGAGCGTCGCGGCGATGATCAGTAGGACGGGCACGGCGAGGGTTGTCGTCACCATTCCGGCGTCGCGCGCCAGTGCCTGACCGCGCCCGTACTGGGTCGCGTACACGAGCACGTTCTGGGCAGTGGGCAGTGCTGCCATGGCGACGACGGCGAGCAGAGCGCCACCGCGCAGGCCCAGCGCGTGCCCGAGGATGAGGGCGATCGACGGGCTGACCACGGTTCGTAGCATCGTGACGAGAATCAGCTCGCGTGGGCGGGTGGCCTCGCCCTGGGTGCGCGGAACCGCGATCGACATACCGAACGTCAGCAGCGCGAGCGGGGCGGCCGCGGCCCCGATCAGGGCGAACGGGCCGAACATCACCGGCGGCAGCTTCCACGGGAGCCCCGCGAGGAGCAGCCCGGTGAGCGACGCGACGATGATCGGGTTGCTGAATGTCCCCGCGACGATCCCGCACATCCCGGGTCGGGCGGTGCTCAGGTGCGCGTCCAGGACCGTGAACGCGATCGGGGCGATGATGAGCAGCTGGAACAGCAGCGGAGGCACGACTGCGACGGCGTCACCGAGGAGGTAGACCGCGAGCGGAAGGCCGAGGTTGCCCGCGTTGACGTACGACGCGGCCAGCGTGCCGACGACGACGTCGGGCGCCGCACGACGCCAGAAAAGAGCCAGCACGACGACGGCGATGAGCGCCACTGCTGTCGCGGTCACGGCCGCGACCAGCGCCGAGCGGGAGAGCAGCAGGTGCAGGTTCGTGTGCGCCACGGTGCCTAACAACAGGCACGGGGTGGCCACCGCGAAGCAGACGCGGGCGAGAACGGGTAGTCCGCTCTCGCCGAGCGTGCCGCGGTGACCGAGGAGCCAGCCGGCGCCGATGATCACGGCCATGGTGCCGAGCGCGGTGATGACCGCTGTCATGTGTCGGTAGGCCTAATCCTCGCGGGACTCCTTGACCCGGGCAACAAGCTGGGTCGGGCTCACGAACCTCAGGGCGACGATCAAGATAACCATCATCGTTGCCGTGTAGACGACCGCCATGGACGAGACGAGCTGACGTGCCTCCCCGCCTCCAGCGGCGGTCATCGCGCGGTAGATCGCCACCACCAGGGTGTCCGACGAGGGGCCCGACACCAGGAAGGTGAGCTCGAACATCCCGACCGTCCGGACGAGGACCAAGATGGACGCCGCGAGGATCCCCGGGATGAGCAGCGGCATGAGGATCTTCGTGAAGACCCGCCGCATGCTGGCGCCGGACATCCGCGCCGCGTCCTCGATCGTCGGGTTGATCTGCTCGATAAACGGCGTCATCGTCATGATCACGAAGGGGATCGAGGGGACCAGGTTCACCAGGATCACCGCGGTCAGGGTGCGTCCCAGTCCGAAGTTGTACATCACGGTGGCCAGCGGGATGCCGTAGGTGATCGGCGGCATCAGGACCGGAAGCAGGAAGAGAAGGGTGATGGTCCTCTTGAGGGGGAATCTGCGGCGCGCGAGCAGGTAGGCCGCCGGAACCCCGACCAGGACGGCCACCACGATGACCGTCAGGGCCACGATGAGGGTGACCGCGATGATGTGGGCCATGCCAAACTGGTCCCAGGCATCGGAGTACCAGCTCGTGACGAAGTTCTGCGGAAGCCAGGAGTCGAACCATGGCTTGCCGAGCGAGTCCACCACCACGCTGACCAGAACGCCGATCAGGAAGATGAAGAACGCCGCCATGCCGGCCCAGACGAACCACGTCGTGGGGGAGGCAGCGATCGAGCGTTCACCGGGCGCCCGCGCGCCAGCCCTCTTCTTCTCCCGGCTCGGGGGCGGCTTCAGGTCTGGCCCTGAGGTGTCTGTGGAAACCGTGTGCGTGGCCATCAGCCTTTTCCTCCTGTCGAGCCTTTGAACATGGACGAGCGCCACAGCAGGATGAGGCAGACCACGACCAGTTCGACCACGCCCATCATGACCGCGATCGTGGACGCCATCGGGTAGTCGTTCTGTTCCCCGAAGGCCCGGAAGGCCATCAGTGACATGACCCTGGTCGAACCCATGGCATCACCGACGAGTCGGGCCGAGGGGAAGACGCTGAAGGCAAGCACGAACGTCAGGATGGAGGTCGTCGCAAGCCCGGGGGCCAACAGGGGCAGGATCACCCGGCGGAAGCGCTGCTGCCAGTTCGCGCCCATCGTCTTCGCAGCTGCCTCGATCGACGGGTCTATCCCCGACAGGTACGACGAGATGAGCAGGAAGGCGAACGGGAACCCGGAGATGATCAGCGAGAAGACCACGCCCCAGTAGTTGTTCACGAAGGCGACCGGCTGGTGGACCACGCCGATCTGGATCAGGAACCTGTTGAGCCAGCCCTCCCGGCCCGCGAAGATCAGCAAGCCCTGCGCGGTCAGTACCGTGCCGAGCGTGATGGGCAGCACCACGAGGGTCGTCAGGAGCTTCTTGCCACGGAAGCGTTGGCGGAGCTTGAAGGCCACCGGTATCGAGGCGAGCACGTTGATCGCCGCGACGGGAAGGGCCAGTCGCATCGTCAACCAGACCGAGTCGAAGGTGAACGAGTCCTTGAAGAAGGCGACGTAGTTGGACAGGGCGCCGGCGCCCCACGTCTTCTGGATCGCCGCAGAGGGCTGGAACGTCAGGCCGATCCCGTACGAGAACGGGTAGATGAACAGGGCCAGGATGAAGATCAGCGCAGGAACGAGCATCAGCAGCGAGGTGTCGACTCCCCGTTCCGCCAGTCGGTGGCTCAGGCTCGCCGTCGACTTGGTCGCTTTGGATCCGCTGATCGCCGATGAGCTCATCTGCGCACCTCGGCGAGCTCCCTCTCCTCGACCGAGAGCGTCGACGGGTCGATCAGGTCTGCCTGGAACACCAGGACCCGAGCGGGGTCTGCCGTGAGCTCGATGACGCTCCCGACGACCGGCGCGTGGTCCGAGCGCACGTACAGGCTGCGCCCTGTCGGGGTCGTGACGCCGACGGCGAACTCCCGGCCGTGGTACTCGACCACCGACACGGCGGCGGTCGTGCTGTTGCCGCCGATCACGGGAACGACCTCAGAGACCGCGACCAGGTCCTCGGGGCGGATCGCGACCCGGACCCTGTCGCCGACGGTGACCGGCTGGGCTGCTGTTCCCCGCAGGGTGAACCCCTGGTCCGCGACCGTCACGGCGGTGCCGTTGACCGCCGTGACCTCCAGGTCGATCAGGTTGCGGTATCCCATGAAGTCGGCAACGTGCCAGTTGACCGGACCGTTGTGCAGCTCCTGCGGAGTCCCGACCTGCTGGACGCGGCCCTCACGCAGGACCACGAGGCGATCCGCCATGGACAGAGCCTCCTCCTGGTCGTGGGTGACGTACAAGGTCGTCAGGCCCAACGACTGGTGCAGGCGACGGATCTCCGTGCGCATCTCCAGGCGCAGCTTGGCGTCGAGGTTGGACAGCGGCTCGTCCATCAGGACCAGCCGCGGCTCGGTGACGACGGCACGGGCGATGGCGACGCGCTGCTGCTGTCCGCCCGAGAGTTGCCCGGGCAGCTTGGTTGCGTGCTCCTCCAGCTTGACCAGTGCGACGGCCTCGGCGACGCGACGCTTCACGTCGGCCTTGGGGACGCCTCGCATCTGCAGGCCGAACGCGATGTTCTTCGCGACGGTCAGGTGCGGGAACAGCGCGTAGTTCTGGAACACCATCCCGAACCCTCGCTTCTCGGCGGCCACGGTGTCGACTCTCTCGCCGTCGATCAGGATCTGACCATGGGTCAGTGGCAGCAGGCCCGCGATGCAGTTCAGCGCGGTGGACTTCCCGCAGCCCGAGGGCCCGAGCAGGGCGATGAACTCCCCGGCCCGGACCGTCAGGTTGAGGTCCGCCAGAGCATTGCGGCTGCCGAAGCTGCGACCGACGCCCTGGAGCTCCAGCGACTCGAACTTGCTGGCGGCAATGGCCATGGCTACTTCGCCTTGAACTTGCCGCTGCCGATGGTGCGGTCCCAGATGTCGAAGGCCTTGACCATCAGGGCCGGGGTCAGCGGGGTTGCCTTTGGCGCTTTCGCGATCAGCGGGTCGTACCAGGTGCGGCCGTACGTGGCGATGACTTCCTGGCTCGCCTTCGGCGCCTTGTGAAGGGTCGCGCCAGTGATTGCCGGGCCGGGGTAGAAGAACCCGTTGTCATACGCCTTGGCATTCTGATCCGGGGTGAGCATGTCCTGCAGGAGCAGCAGGATCGCCGACAGCTTGTCAGCGGTCTGCCCCTTGGGAACGGCCGCGTACTGCGCATCGGTCACCCAGGTGAAGCTGTCGAACGGCGCTGCCTTGATGGTGGTCGGCTCTTGGCTGAGGGCGCGCGGGTTGATGTCCCACCCGGTGGTGGTCGGGATCAGGGCCCAGGTTCCGTCTGCCATGTTCGAGATCACCTGGCCGGTGCCGGTCGGGTAGCTGGAGATGGTGGAGCCGAGGTCCTTCAGGTAGGCCCACGTCTTGGCCCAGCCGTTCACGGGATCCTTCGGGTCCTTGTCGCCCAGGATGTACGGAAGACCCATCAGGAACGTCCGCCCGGGCCCGGAGTTCGCGGGGCGGGCATACCCGAACTTGCCGGGGTTCGCCTTGGCCCAGGCCAGCAGCGCTGCCGGCGTGGTCGGGACGGTCTTGACCACCGAAGGGTTGTACTGCAGCAGTGGGCCGGACGGGTAGTAGACCGTCTCCACCCCGTACCCTTCGGCGAGAGCCTGCATCTTCGCCGCAGGTGCCAGGTAGTTCTTCTGGTTGGAGAGCCGGGCGCCGTAGTCCGTGACCAGCGGTATCCACAGGTTCTGCCCGATGCCTGCCGAGAGGCCGTCCGTTCCCGTCATGACCAGATCGACCGACAGCTTGCCGCTGGCGACCTGGGGCTTGATGTTCCCGACCAGGTCCGGTGCGCCGCCGGTCTCCCAGGTGACCGACGAGATGACGTCGGAGTGCGCCTTCACGAAGTCGTCGATCATCGTCCGGGTCAGCTTCTGGTTGCCTGCCACGTCGAGTATGTGCAGGCTCACCGGCGCCGATGGCTTTGCGGGGATCGTGGCTCCCGACTTGGCGGCCGTCTGCGGGGCTGAACCGGAATTCGGGGCCGAGCAACCGGTGACTACCAAAGCAGCCACCGCAACGGCAGACGCGATGTAGGTGATTCTTTGAACGAACATCGAGCGATCCTTCCTGTACTTGAACCGAGACGTCTGTGTCTAGAAGCTATTGGGTGCCGACCGAGCTGGACGGCTGACGAGAAACGGCCGATGTGGACGTGGGGTTGACCACGCCCGTCGAGGCCCTGACTGCGAGTTGGAACGACAGGTCGTGGTGGTGGACGGGCGCCGAGGTGGGGTCTCGCACGAGGCTGAGCACCATGTCGATGGAGGCGCGCCCACAGTTCACCAGTGGTATCCCGACGCTGGTCAGAGAGGGCGTGGTCAGCGCGGACATGGGCAGGTTGTCCACCCCGACGACGCTGATGTCGCCTGGGACTGCCACGCCCCGCTGGCGGAATCGATCCAGGAGCCCGAACGCGACCAGGTCGTTGTATGCCAGCACAGCCGTCGCGTCGCTCGCGATGACGAGGTCAGCCGCCGCGATGCCGCCGGAGACATATGGCTGGAAGGATCCCAAGTCGATCAGCTCGGTGTCGGCATTCTGAGCGGCGACGGTCCGAAGGGCGTCGAGCCGCTGCCTGTTCGACCATGACGTGCTGGGTCCACCGACGTACGCGATGGTGCGGTGGCCCAGAGCGCGCAGGTGCACCATCGCCAGCCGGATGCCCTCAAGATAGTCGATTTCCACCGTCGGGACGTCCCCGCACCGGCGGTTGACCAGCACCAGCGTGCATTCGCTGGCCAGCTCCGTTATCACCGAGTCGGGTGCGCGAGGGGAACACATCACCATGCCGTCGACCCGCTTGCAGAGGTCCCGGACGAGCTCTGCCTCCTGGCTTGGGTCCTCGTCGGAGTCCGAGATGATGACCGCGTACCCGGCGTCGCGTGCCCGCCTCTGCATGCCCTTGGTCACGGAGGCGAAGAACGGGTTCTCCAGGTCGGGGACGATCAGCCCGATGATGCCCGTACGGCCCGTGATCAGACCGCGCGCCGCGAGGTTCGGGCGATAGCCCATCCCGCGAGCCGTGTCCAGGACCTTGGCTAGGGTGGCCGGCGCGACGTCGTCCGGCTTCGCGAGGGCCCGCGAGACGGTGGAGATGGATACGCCCGCAACTCGGGCAACATCGCGAGCGCTGACGGCCACGAGCGACACCTCCGTTGGTGTGGCACCACTTCATCGTGGTCCACTCACTCAGTATGCAAACCTCTGCATCAATTCGTCAAGCGTCTGTCATGTTGTCGTAACATAAGCGATACCTGATTGGGAGAAACTGACACATATCCGCAGGTCAGACGATTTTCGATCCGTGATTCCCCTCGAGTGCTAGGCTGTAAATGATCTGTCATTGACGCTCAGTCTGTTGCGAAGAGGAGACGGAATGGGGACCGTTGTGCACTTCCATGACGACTGGGCCACCGCTGTCGGGGACGCTGGATGAAGATCGAGAAGGTCGAGGTCATCGTCACGAGCCCCGGCCGGAACTTCGTCACCCTGAAGCTCACGACGAGCGACGGCGTCGTCGGGCTCGGAGACGCCACGCTCAACGGGCGCGAGCTCGCGGTCGCCTCCTACCTGCGAGATCACCTCGCAGTGTTGCTGGTCGGCCGCGAGGCGCACAACATCGAAGACACCTGGCAGTACCTGTACCGGGGGCCGTACTGGCGACGTGGACCGGTGACGATGGCGGCGATTGCGGCCGTGGACATGGCGTTGTGGGACATCAAGGGCAAGGTCGCCGGGCTGCCTGTCTACCAGTTGCTCGGTGGTCGAAGCCGGCGCGGCGCGCTCGCCTACGGCCATGCCTCGGGCACGACGGTCGAGGCGCTCTTCACCGCGATCCGCAACCTGCTGGATGAAGGGTTCAAGGCCATCCGCATCCAGAGCGGCGTGCCCGGTCTGGCGAAGGTCTACGGCGTCGGACACGACCAGCTGGCCGGCCAGAAGTATGACTACGAGCCCGCCGCGCGGACCAGCATGCCGATCGAGCAGGACTGGGACTCCGGGGCGTACCTGCGGCACATCCCCGAGGTGTTCGAGGCCGTGCGCGCGGAGTTCGGCGCCGCGCTGCCCCTCCTGCACGACGCGCACCACCGGCTCACACCGAACCAGGGCGCTCAGCTGGGGCGATCGCTCGAGCCGTTTGATCTCTTCTGGCTCGAGGACTGTACCCCGGCGGAGAACCAGGAGGCACTGCGCCGGGTGCGGTCGCAAACCACGACCCCGCTGGCGATCGGCGAGGTCCTCAACAGTGTCTTTGACTACCAGACGCTGATCACCGAGCAGCTGATCGACTACGTGCGCTCCTGCCCCACGCACGCCGGCGGGATCACCGGGCTTGCCAAGATCCTTGACTTCGCGGCGATCTACCAGATCAAGTCCGGTATCCACGGGCCGACGGACGTCTCGCCGGTGGGGATGGCAGCGGCGCTGCACCTCGACATCGCGATCCACAACTTCGGCATCCAGGAGTTCATGGTGCACAACGAGCGAACGCTGGAGGTGTTCCGAACGAGCTACACATTCGTCGATGGCCTGCTGGACCCGGGCGAGAGCCCCGGCCTGGGGGTCGAGCTCGACGAGGCGGCGGCCGGTGCCTTTGAGTACACCCCCGCATACCTGCCGGTGAACCGGCTGCTCGACGGCTCGATGCACGACTGGTGACCCGATGACACATCACGAGGAAGGACAACCAGCCGTGACGGCACAGGGCGGCCTGGAGACGGTGGCACTGGCAGAGTGCGCACTCCTGCTGCGGCCCGACGACGACGTCGCCGTGACCACGCGCGAGCTGCCGGCCGGCACCCGGGTGCTCACCGCGGTGCGCGAGCTCGTGCTCCCCGGCGATGTACCGCGCAGCCACAAGCTGGCGGTCCGCGATCTAACTGCCGGCTCGGCCGTGCACAAGTATGGCCAGTCCATCGGCCGCGCGAGCGTGGACATCGCGGCCGGCGATCACGTGCACACCCACAACCTCGGCATGGACGACACCGAGCGGACCCACGAGTTCGGTACCGCCCGGACCCAGCTGCCGGCCGCCGGCCCCCCGCGCACGTTCCAGGGCTACCACCGGGCGAACGGTCGGGTCGGCACCCGCAACTTCGTCGGTGTCCTGACCTCGGTGAACTGCTCGGCATCGTCGGCCACCATGATCGCAGACCAGTTCCGCGGGATGGCGCTCGACGCCTTCCCGAACGTCGACGGGGTGATCGCGCTCACCCACCAGAGCGGATGCGGGCTCGTGCCCGGCAGCGTTGGGGCCAACACGCTCGTCCGCACCCTGCGCGGCTACGCACGGCACCCCAACATCGGCGGGTTGCTGGTGCTGGGTCTGGGCTGCGAGATGGTGCCCGTGCAGTCACTGCTCGACGGTCTGGACCTGCCGGCCGACACGATCGTGCACACGCTGACGATCCAGGACACCGGGGGCATCCGCGCCACGGTGCGAGTCGGCGTCGACCTCATCCGGGAGATGCTCCCGGTGCTGGACACCCGACGTCGGGTGTCGGCCCCGATCAGCGAGCTGGTGCTCGGCCTGAACTGCGGGGGCTCGGACGGCTATTCGGGCATCACCGCCAACCCCGCGCTCGGCCACGCCTGCGACCGGCTGGTCGCCGCCGGTGGCACGTCGATCCTGGCCGAGACCCCGGAGGTCTTCGGCGCCGAGCACCTGCTCACCGAGCGGGCCGTCTCCGAGGGTGTGGGACGCAAGCTGCTCGAGCGGCTCAACTGGTGGCAGGAGTACGCGCGGGCGGGTGGCGGGACGCTGGACACCAACCCGTCGCCCGGCAACAAGGCAGGCGGGCTCACCACGATCCTGGAGAAGTCGCTGGGCGCCCTGGCGAAGGCCGGGCAAGCCGATCTCTGCGCGGTGTACGAGTACGCGGAGCCGGTTACCGAGCGCGGACTCGTGTTCATGGACACTCCTGGGTACGACCCGGTCTCGGTGACGGGGATCGTTGCCGGTGGGGCCACTGTGGTCTGTTTCACGACCGGGCGTGGATCGGTGTTCGGATGCCGTCCCACGCCGTCGATCAAGCTCGCCACCAACACACAGATGTACCAGCGGATGGCCGAGGACATGGACCTCAACTGCGGTCGGATCGTCGACGGCACGGCCACGCTCACCCAGGTGGGCGACGAGATCTTCGAGCGCATCATTGCCGTCGCCTCGGGCGAACGCACCGTCAGCGAGGAGCTCGATATCGGCCAGGAGGAGTTCATCCCCTGGCAGCTCGGCACTGTGACATGAAAAGGAAGACATGAAAGACATGCAGAGCAGCCGAGCGTTTCCGCTCTCCTTGCACCCGGACCGGCTCCTGCCCGTGGACCCCTCGGTCCGTGACATCGCCCGTCGGCTCTACAAGACGGTGCAGGATCTCCCGATCATCTCCCCGCACGGGCACGTGGACCCGCGGATCCTGCTGGACGACGTGCCGTTCCGAGACCCCGCGCAGCTGTTCGTGACCCCGGACCATTACGTGACCCGGTTGCTGCACGCCTCCGGTGTGCCGCTGGACGCTCTCGGGGTCGGGCAGGGCCCGCTCAGCGAGACGGCTGCGCGCGAGGCCTGGCGGCTGCTCTGCTCGCACTGGCACATCTACCGCGCCACTCCGGTGAGGTACTGGCTGGAGTCCGAGCTGGCCGAGATCTTCGGCGTCGCGGTCCGGCCTTCGGCCGGCACGGCCGACGCCATCTACGACCACCTCGCCGAACGGCTGACCCAGGACGCCTACCGGCCGCGTGCGCTGTTCACCCGCTTCAACATCTCGGTGCTCGCCACGACGGACGACCCGTGTGACGACCTCTCTGCGCACTCCGCGCTGGTCGCGGACCCGACCTGGTCGGGACGAGTCATCCCGACGTTCCGCCCCGATCGCTATCTCGAGGCCTCCGAGCCGGGTTGGCCTGGCGCCGTCGCCCGCCTGGGCGAGGTCTCGGGCGTTGACACGGGCACGTACTCCGGCTGGGTCTCGGCCATGGAGGAACGGCGTCGCTACTTCATCGAGCATGGCGCCAGGTCCGCCGATCACGCTCACACCGACGCGGGTACCGAGCCGCTCGAGACCTCCGAGGTCGACCGGATCTACCGGGTGGCCAAGGCCGGCACAGCCACGCCCTCCGAGGCGGTGGCCTTGCGACGGCATATGTTGCTCGAGATGGCGCGGATGTCGACACAGGACGGCCTGACCATGACGCTGCACGTGGGCGTGCGGCGCGGTCACCACGGTCCATCGAACGCAAAGTTCGGACCGGACACCGGTCACGACATCCCGCTGCGCGGCGACTTCACCGACCCGCTAAGGCCCCTGCTCGAGCGGTACGGCACCCACCCCAATCTGAAGCTGGTGCTCTTCACCCTCGATGAGACCGTGTTCTCACGCGAGCTGGCGCCGCTGGCCGGCTTCTACCCGTCGGTGTACATCGGGGCGCCCTGGTGGTTCCTGGACGCCCCCGACGCGGTGCGGCGCTGGCGCTCGGCGGTCACCGACACCGCCGGCTTCTCCCGGACGTCGGGCTTCATCGATGACACCCGCGCGTTCTGCTCCATCCCGGCGCGGCACGACATGTCCCGCCGCCTGGACAGCGGCCATCTCGCCCAGCTGGTCGCCGAACACCGGATGGACGAGGACGAGGCCCAAGAAACGGTGGTTGACCTCGTGACAGGTCGCCCTCAGGACGTCTTCAAGCTGTGAACGAGCTCCACAGGTCCGTGGCGGCGCCACCCGTCCGACACGTCCACCTCGGCTTGGGTAACTTCTTCCGCGCCCACCAGGCCTGGTACGGCACTCATGCCCCGGATGCGGCCGAGTGGGGCATCGCCGCCTTTACGGGTCGCGGCTCGAAGCGCTCGAACGCGGTCGCGGCTGCGCTCGCTGCGCAGGACGGCCTGTACACGCTGATCACCCGGGCGAGCGATGGTGACCGTTTCGAGGTGATCAGCAGCATCGCCAGGGTGCACACCGCGGCCGATCACGCAGTCTGGCTCGACTATTTCGCCGACCCGCTCATGCAGGTGGTCACCACGACGGTCACCGAGGCCGGCTACGTGCGCGGCGCGGACGGCGGTCTCGACGCCGGCCGGCCCGAGATACGGGCCGAGGTGGCGGCCCTGCGCGCTGACCTCACGGCACCTGTCCGTACGGCTCCCGCGCGGCTCGTGGCGGGCTTCGCGGCCCGTCGGCAGGCCGGGGCCGGTCCGCTGACGATGGTGCCCTGCGACAACCTTCGGCGGAATGGCGCTGTTGTCGCCCGGGTCATCGGTGACTTCGCTCAGCTGGTCGACCCGGAGCTTGTCCGCTGGATCGCTGGCAACGTGGCCTACGTGACCACAATGGTGGACCGGATCACCCCTGAGCCCACGGCCGGGGACATCGCCAACGCGGAGGCCCGCACCGGTGTCCACGACCGCGCGGCCGTCGTCACCGAGCCCTTCAGCGAGTGGGTGATCGGCGGTGAGTTCGCCGCTGGCAGACCCCGTTGGGAGGACGCCGGGGCAACCTTCACCGCGGACGTCGAACCGTTCGAGGAGCGCAAGCTGTGGCTGCTCAACGGCGCCCACTCGATGCTCGCCTACGCGGGCTCCATCCGGGGGCACGTGACTGTGGCGGATGCCATGCTCGACGAGACCTGCCTCGGGTGGCTCGCGGAGTGGTGGGAGGCGGCGTCGAGACACCTGACCCTGCCCGCCGCCGACAACGCCGCCTACCGCGCGGCGCTGACCGAGCGCTTCGCAAATCCCCGGATGCGCCACCGCCTCGACCAGATCGCCTGGGACGGTTCCCAGAAGCTGCCGATCCGGGTTCTTCCCATCCTGCGCCGGGAGCGCGCGGCCGGGCGGCTCCCGCGCGGCGTCACCCGGCCGGTTGCCGCCTGGGTGTGTCATTTGAGGGGCAGCGGTGCGACAGTGACCGACGCCCGTGGCGCTGAGTTCGCCCAGCTCGCCTCGGGGCCGCTGCCCGAAGCGGTGTGCCTCGTGCTCAAGGCGCTGGATCCCGACCTGTCGGCCGACGACGACCTGGTGGCCGCGGTCCTCGCCCAGGCACGCGAGCTCGTGCAGTCCTGACCGGTAGACGAGAGCTGCACAGGAGGCATTCGATGGAACAGACATGGCGATGGTTCGGCCCGAATGACCCGATCACTCTGGCGGACATCCGGGCGACCGGTGCGACCGGGGTCGTCACCGCCCTGCACGAGGTGCCCAACGGTGAGCCGTGGACCGCGGAGGCCATCGCGGACCGCAAAGAGCTGATCGCGGCCTCCGGTCTGAGCTGGTCGGTCGTCGAGAGCGTTCCGGTGCACGAGGACATCAAGCGCGCAGGCCCGTTGCGCGATCGGTGGATCGCGGCATACCAGGAGAGCCTGCGCAATCTTGCCGCGAACGGGATCGACGTCGTCTGCTACAACTTCATGCCGATCCTGGACTGGACGCGCACCGACCTGCGATACGTCATGCCCGACGGTGGCTGGGCGCTGCGGTTCGACCAGGACGCCTTCGCGGCCTTCGACCTGTTCATCCTGGCTCGTCCCGGGGCGGCGGCCGAGTATGACGACGAAGGGATCACACGCGCCCGGACGTACTACGACAAACTGCCGCACGAGGGTCGAGAGCTTCTCGTGCGGAACATCATCGCCGGGCTGCCGGGTTCGGAGGAGGCGTACACCCTCGAGTCCCTCCGGGAGATGCTGGCGACCTACGCCGACATCGACGCCGCCGAGCTTCGCGAGAACCTCGGGTACTTCTTGCGGGCCATCGTTCCGGTGGCCGAGGAGGTCGGGATCCGGCTGGCCATCCATCCCGACGACCCGCCGCGCCCGCTGCTCGGCCTGCCGCGTGTGGTCTCCACGCGCGAGGACACCCAGTGGTTGCTCGACGCAGTGCCAAGTGTGGCGAACGGGCTGACCTTCTGCACCGGTTCGTTCGGGGTGCGGGCTGACAACGACCTGGTGGCCATGGCGCAGCACTTCGCCCCGCGGATCTACTTCGCTCACCTGCGTTCGACCGAGCGTGAGGAGAATCCGCTGACCTTCCACGAGGCCGACCACACGGGCGGCGACGTCGACATGGTGGGCATCATCGCGGCACTCGTCGGGGAGGAGCGTCGTCGTGACCGCGACGGGGGCCCGAGAATCCCGCTGCGCCCCGACCACGGGCACCAACTGCTCGACGACCAGCACCGGGAGGCCAACCCCGGCTACTCCCTGATCGGGCGGCTCAAAGGACTCGCAGAGCTTCGCGGCATCGAGCTCGCGGTGCATCGACTCCTTCCCTGAGCCTCTTCGCTCAGGCCAGGGCTGCAGCGGCGAGGGCACGTTCTAATCGTTCCCCAACCGACAGGTGAGGTTCACCTAAACATTCCGTCACGCCGGAGGGTTTCCACTTGAAGGCTAGCCTTTGACATGCGCCGTCAAACGACACGATTCTGGTCTCGATGAACAGGACTAGGCAACCCAAGAACCACATTTCGGGCGTCTCCACGGCGAATGAACCGATCCGTGCCACGACGGGTGCCCCCTGAGCAGCCCACCGCCTGGCGTCCGCGTAGACCCATAGGTCGATTGCGAGGATCGCCAGGAGCACGACTAACGGAACGAGAGCCTCTGGCATGTCCAAACCATACGTCCGCTCCAAGGGGTCGGATGGGACCGAGTCAACGACCGGAATTCGCAGATCCGGTCGTATTTCGTCGAGTGCCCACAGTCCCGATTGCGGATCCGCTTACGGAGGGCCCGACATCCGCCGCCTTGTCGGTTTGTGCTCCTATCATCGGGGCATGAAACTGCTGCGCTTCCGACGGCCTTCCCTGCGCCGCAGGTTCGCGAGGCGCTGGCCGCTCACCCCGTGGGCGGGCAGCTGATCGTGACCGCGTCCTTGTTCTCGGCGGTATCCGCGGTGCTGGCGACCCCAGCCTTGGCAGTGGAGTGGCTACACCTCGCGCCGCACGCGACCGCGCCTCGCGCTTCGCGCGCCTTCGTTGCGCGCACCCTGCTGGACTGGTGGTTGCCCGGCAGTCGTTGCGCGTCGGACAGCGCATGCCCGGAGGCCATCCACTGTTTGTTCGCGACCGAATGAAGGCTGTCGCCGTCGATGAAGGGCACTCCAAGACGTTGGGCGAGCAGCTCGCCGATCGTGCTCTTGCCCGAGCCCTGCATCCCCATGATGATGATCTGCGGGATCGAAGCATTCGAAGGCCTAGTAGAACTCGACTGTGTTGACACGGTTGGTCAGCTGCTCCCCATCCAGAAACTTGGTGGCGTTACTGACGAAGAGCTCAGCGATCAACCGGTCCTCCTCGGGGTTCAGGGCGGCAGTGTGCGGGCTGATCAGAACACCCGGATGCTTCCAGAGTCGACTCTCGGCTGACAGCGGCTCACTGGAGAACACGTCGAGGACGGCGAAGCCGATCCGCCCGTGGTCGAGGGCGTCGAGCAGCGCAGCCTCATCGATCACGGTGCCTCGCCCGACGCTGACCAGAGTGGTGCCGGCCTTCGCTGCACCCAGTACCTTCGCGCTGATGAGCCCTTCGGTCGCGGCGGTGCCAGGGAGGCTCACCACGATGCCGTCCACGCCTGCTACGACTTCGGCCAACCGGTCTGGGGAAGCAACTTCGTCGACGTTCGGCACAGGATCGTCGTGCCGGCTGATCCCGACGACGGTCGCTCCGAGAGCCTTGAGTTTCGCGGCCGTCGCTCGCCCAATGCTGCCGAGCCCGACGAGAAGAATGCGCTGCTGGCTAATCAGGGCCATCGACCAACGGCCACTCCACTGCCTGTTGCGTTGCTGCTCGAGCAAACGCGACAGGTCTTTTGCACCGGCAAGCAGACCGAATATCGCGAACTCGGCCAGCGACTCCGCGTGGACGCCTGCAGAGGTGCTGAACGCGATACGTGCGAGCTGGTCACTGCTCAGGTTCGCGGCCTTGACTTGGCCTCCGCCGCCGGCGGGCATCGTATGCACCCAGCGGAGGTTCATATTCACATCAGCGGTCCGGCGCAGGGCTGCCGGATCCTCGTCGGGAACCCCGTAGAGCGCGTCGGCGGAATCTACCAAGTCCTCGAACGCGCGTTGCTGTTGCCCAGAACGACGAAATGCTGGGTCACCGGCGTGGTCGCCGGCCATGCGCATCGGGGGCAGCAGGGTCTGGTCCCGGATGAAGTCGACTCGCGGTTCGGCCGCCAGGATGAGCTGGATCAGTTCCTCACTGATCGGGGTGGCAGCCACCACTCGAAGTCGGTTCGTATTCTTCACGTCGTTCCTCATTCTCTCGAAGTCTGCTTCTCGCGACCACGAATCGGTGGTGCGCACGAGCTGTCAGGCGGTCCTTCGCATCATGACACTCTGCGCAGGAAGGCACGCGTTCGCTCGTGTCTGGGGGTATCGAACATCTCAGAGGGCTTACCCTCTTCGACGATGACTCCCTCGTCCATGAAGATGACGCGGTCCGCAACTTCTCGCGCAAAGCCCATTTCGTGGGAGACGACGACCATGGTCATTCCCTCTTCCGCCAGTCGCTTCATGACCTCCAGGACATCCCCGACGGTCTCCGGGTCAAGCGCGGACGTCGGCTCGCCTCTTGTGATCTGCCTCAATGGTTACATGCTATGGAATAAAGCCAGGACCATCCGAATCGAATTCCGTGGCGCCCCAGGGTGGGTATCGTCCCGATGATCTCCGATGCCGAGATGGTGACGCTGTCGGTGATGCAGGCGCTGCTGGGGTACACCAGCGAGGCCAGGTGGTTGCGGTTCGCCGGCGAGCACCTGCGCCACCTGTTTCCGTACCTGCCAAAGCAGCCGGGTTACAACAAGCGGCTGCGCCGGCTCGCCGCCACACTGAACTGGCTTCTGGGGGCGCTGGCCCGCGACACCAGCGTGTGGACCGACGACGTCTGGGTAGTCGACTCCACCCCGGTCGAATGCGCCCGCTCTCGTGAGACAGTCAAACGCTCAGACCTGGCAGGCTGGGCCGAATACGGTTACTGCGCAAGCTATTCTCGGCTCTTCTGGGGGCTGCGGCTGCACCTGGTCGCGACCCTGCACGGGTTGCCCATCGGGTTCGCGCTGGCCGGCGCCAAGGCCGACGAACGCCAGGTCCTGCTCGGCCTTCTCCACGACGACCTCACCCTGGCCGCTTCCCGACGAGGGCAGATCCTGCTTGTGGACAAGAATTACTTCGGGCGAGAGTTCGAGGCCAGCATCGCCGAGCGCGGCATCCAGCTGTTGCGCCGTGCTCGCAAGGGCGAACCCGAACGACCCGGCGGCCGGTTCTTCAAACCGCTCCGCCAGAGCGTCGAGTCGATCTTCGACACCCTTAAGGGACAACTCGATCTGGAACAACACGGTGGACACACCCCAGGTGTGGTCCTCGTGCGCGTCCTTCAACGCTTGCTGGCCATGACCACAGCGATCTGGCACAACGACCGCACCGGCCAACCCGTCAGACGATCCCTACTCGCCTACGACCAGTGGACTTTCGCACTCTTGAGCTCGTGACTGCGCCGAGCTGAGCGGTTTATGAGTCCCGCGGGCATGGCGCGGGGGACACGCCTGTACGGATCCC